>TARA_B100001057_G_scaffold423259_1_pt1 | contig 21387 bp, 23 predicted proteins | sample TARA_B100001057 | Tara Oceans TARA_B100001057 (sample SAMEA2621839) | marine metagenome | biome: marine biome (ENVO:00000447); feature: surface water layer (ENVO:00002042); material: "saline water (ENVO:00002010), including plankton (ENVO:xxxxxxxx)" | depth 5 m
CTGATAGGCCAACAGCTTCAGCACCAGTTAATGTTCCTAGATTTGACTTAGAATTCCAAGACAATCTCAGAGGCAAAAAAGGTCTTAAAATACCTGAAAAACGAGATTTTTTATTTCGACTCCCCCTCGCTACAACAGCAATTTTACCGTGGTCACGAGTTATTAATTCAAGAATCTGACTGCTATCTCGAAAAGGGCGATGATGCAGAATATAAGCAGGATGTTGACTTACTCGGCGAGTAGTTGTCATGAAAAAAACATAATTACGAAACCTCGTAACCTAAACTATTTAAGTCATTTTCATTATCAGCCCAATTTGACTTTACTTTCACCCACAACTTTAAATGTACAGGCTTTTTAAATCTATCCGAGAGCTCTAGTCTAGAAATTCTTCCGACTTTCTTTAATACAATTCCATCTTTACCTATAGTAATTTTTTTCTGACTCTCCCTCTCAACCCATATAACTGCATCAATATTTAATTTATTTTCTTCTTTTATGAAATATTCAATTTGGACTGTCAATCCATACGGCAGCTCCTGATGGAGTAATTGTGTTAATTTTTCACGAATTATTTCAGAAATTAGAAATTCATCACTTTTATCAGTCCTCATATCTTTTGGAAATAGCGGAGGTGAATTGGGAAGAAAATTTGGAATCAATTTCAAGACAAGATCAATATTATCTTTCTTTTTCGCTGAAATAGGAATAATTTCTTCGAAGCTATGTCTTTCAGACATATGTGCGATATTTTCAAGCAGTCTTTCCTTAGGATGTAATTTGTCAATTTTATTAATCAATGAAATTACAGGAATATTTATTAGTTTTAATTTTTTTATAACTTCATCATCTTCATCATTCCACTTTAGAGCATCACTTAAAAAAATAATTAAATCTGCATCATTCAATACACTTGATGCAGTTCTATTCATCATACGATTCATAACTTTACTAGACTGTTTATGTATACCCGGAGTATCAATAAAAATGATCTGATAATTTTTTTTATTCAATACTCCTAATATACGGTGTCTAGTCGTTTGGGGTTTTGAAGTAACAATACTTACTTTATAACCCATAGCAGCGTTGATAAAAGTTGATTTACCAACATTTGGTCTTCCGATTATAGCTATCAAACCACATCTAAAATTCTCTTGAGTACTCACAATCTTTTCTCTTTTAATAGCTTTATCATTTTTTGAGCGGCTTTTTGTTCAGCTTTTCGACGGGTTGTTGATTTACCTTGAGTAGAAATAGATTCCCCAGAGATAGAACAATTAACTAGAAATAGCTGCTCATGATTTTTACCTAATATTTGAGATAACTCATAACTTGGTAAAGGCATTTTACGCTCTTGAAGCCATTCTTGTAATATAGTTTTTGGATCTCTAAGGTCACATAATTCAGGAAGTTCAGAATAACGCCCAGAATATAGATGATTAATAACTTTTCTCGCTGCATCAAATCCTTGATCTAAAAAGACTGCTCCAAAGATAGCTTCAAGGGCGTCTGATAATATTGATTCACGTCTGAAACCACCAGCTTTTAGCTCTCCACTGCCAAGTATCAAATGCTCACCTAAACCAAGCTCAAGGGCCAAAGCTGCTAATGTGGTCTCCTTAACAAGAAATGAACGGAGTTTACTAAGATCACCCTCTGAGGCGTTTGGTCTTAATATAAATAATTTCTCTGAAACAACAAAATCTAATACAGCGTCTCCCAGAAATTCTAACCGCTCATTATTTTCCTTAGATGCACTTCTATGTGTTAATGCCTGATTGAATAAATCAATATTTGTAAAACGATATTGCAACTCTTTATCAAGCCAGTTTATGGCTTTATTCAAAATATTTAACCTTATTGTCTTTGAATTTTAATATTATATAAAAACCCCAAATTAACAGATAATCATTTAAATTATAAATAATATAAATTAATAATTATTTTATTTTCATACCAATGCGTCTCCAATCAGGAATTTCCCATGGCACAAAATGCATCCAAACTCTTACTGCTTCACCAACCAAATACTCTTCGGATACGGTTCCAATATATCGACTATCTCTACTCCTATCCCTATTGTCGCCCATAAAGAAATATTCTCCTTTTGGAACAACATAAATACTATTTCGATTTGACCCAGATTTATTGTGAAAAATGGTTTCGTGAATTCTTCCATCTAAATTTTCGTTATAAATTGGAGTAGACTCAAAGAATTCATCAGTTTCACTAATATCTATTAATTCCCCGTTAATCGTAAGCCTATGGTTTTTATATACAATTTCATCTCCAGGTAATCCAATTACTCTTTTAATATAGTTTATATTTGGGTTTGATGGCAGTCTAAACACTACAACGTCACCCCGCTCAGGTAGACCTATATCCATAATTTTTGTTTCAGTAACCGGTAGTCTCAGACCGTAACTAAACTTTTTTACAAAAATAAAATCGCCAACAATTAAGGTTGGCTTCATTGAGCCTGATGGAATTCGGAAAGGCTCAAATATAAATGAGCGAACAAAAAGAACAAAAAATAAAACTGGAAAAAAAGAACGAGAAAAATCAATTAGAATTATTAAGATTTTTGGATGAGATCTATTTAGATTCCTAGAGCTCTTACAAAAGAAAAAATTAAGGGCTACTACAATACCTGTAAATAAAGTCAAAAAAGTTAAAATTAGTGCAAAATTAATATTCAAAATATAAACTCATTTATCTGTTTTAAGAACTGCCAAAAAAGCTTCTTGAGGTATTTCAACTGAACCAACTTGCTTCATTCTTTTCTTACCGGCTTTCTGTTTCTCAAGAAGTTTTCTTTTTCTAGAGACATCTCCACCATAACATTTAGCAGTAACATTTTTTCTAAGGGCTTTAACATTACTACGAGCGACTATTTGTCCGCCAATAGCTGCCTGAATAGCTACATCAAACATTTGACGCGGAATAAGCTCACGCATTTTTTCTACTAAATTACGACCTCTTAGTCGTACATTATTTTTATGAATAATAACTGACAAAGCATCTACTTTCTCATTATTTAAAAGTACATCAAGCCTTACCAAATCTGCAGCCTGAAAAAATTTAAAATTATAGTCAAAAGAAGCAAACCCTCTACTTACAGATTTTAATTTATCAAAAAAATCTAAGACTACTTCAGCCAATGGTAAATCATATTCAACTGAAATTTGTCCACCTAAATATCGCATATTCTTCTGTAAGCCACGTTTTTCAATGCACAATTTCATTACTGCTCCAATATACTTTTCTGGAACTAAAATATTTGCAGTAATAATTGGTTCTCGAAGCTCCTTAAGTTCATTTATTGGAGGTAGTTTTGATGGGTTATCAACAAACGTAACATCTCCATTGAAAGTTTCAACTTCAAAAATAACTGTTGGAGCAGTTGTTATTAATTCTAGATTATATTCTCTTTCGAGTCTTTCCTGGACAATTTCCATATGCAACATACCAAGAAACCCACAGCGAAAACCAAATCCAAGAGCAGCAGATGACTCTGGCTCAAAATTTAATGATGCATCATTCAATCGAAGCTTTTTTAAAGCTTCACGAAAACTTTCATAATCATCTGAGCTAATCGGAAATAGACCTGCAAACACTCTAGGTTGCACTTTCTTGAAATCAGGTAATGCATCTTTGCATGGGCTATGAGTTAGTGTCAAAGTATCGCCAACTGGAGCTCCATAGATATTTTTTATTCCTGCTATAACAAAACCAACTTCTCCAGCTTTAAGCTCTTCTCTATCCTCCATTTTTGGAGTAAATACTCCTACTCTATCAGTGTTATAGCTTACTCCTGTTGAAATAACTGTAATTTTATTATGTTTTTTTAAAGTTCCATTAACTACACGAACTAAAGACACAACACCTACATAATTATCAAACCATGAATCTATGATGAGTGCCTGAAGATCGCTGCTAGAGTCTCCTTTTGGCGCTGGGATAACCTTAACAATCTTTTCAAGTAATTCAGTAATTCCATGCCCAGTCTTTGCACTGACTTGAATTGCATCCTTAGCTTCAATGCCAATTATATCTTCAATTTCACTAATTACTTTCATTGGGTCAGCTGCTGGAAGATCAATCTTATTTAATACTGGCATTACCTCTAAACCTTGATCAATTGCAGTAATACAATTTGCAACACTCTGAGCCTCAACACCTTGAGCGGCATCAACAACTAAAAGAGCTCCTTCACATGCTGCTAGAGAGCGTGAAACCTCGTAAGAAAAATCTACATGTCCTGGGGTATCAATAAAATTTAGGCAATATATTTCTCCAGAGAGACTTGTATAGTTTAAAGAAACACTCTGTGCCTTAATTGTAATTCCTCTCTCACGTTCAATATCCATTGAGTCAAGAACCTGCTCTTCCATTTCTCGATCAGATAAGCCGCCACAAAAATGAATAAAGCGATCTGCAATTGTAGACTTGCCATGATCAATATGAGCAATAATTGAAAAATTTCGAATATTCTTCATGATTTTTACTAACTTTTAATTCCAGACTGATAAGAAAGTAAATTATACCGATTAAATTAATGACAAACTTAAAATTATAATTTTTCAAGGCTCGTATTGAGATAATTTTGTAAAAATTCATGATTCAATCGATATTCGCTAATGATTTTTTTATCACTTTTAATTATTGGCACTCTGGTTCCATACTTTTCTCTCCATGCATCTTGTGAATCAACATTTCGAATCTCTAGTTTTACCTTATCTCGTATTAATGGCATTATTTCTTCAAGCATTATTTCACAAAGATGGCACCCTTCTCTTGTATAAAAGTACAAAATTCTCAATTTTAATCTCTTTAGAATAAGTTTAAAGATTTTAGAAAAAATAAAATTAATTTATTTAAAAAAAATACTAATTTTGGTTCATGTAGTTTTCAAATTAAGGATAAATTCAATGATTAGAGCTGTTGATGCAATTTTAGGTATTTTTTTCTGCAAAAAATAACTATTCAATTCAGGATCAGGTAACTCTAAAATTCTTTGGAAAGCAAGCTTTTCGTCCTCTGGAGCATGAGAGTATCGATTTTCAAGATAGCGTAGTAATAAATCATCTAGCTCCCGCATACCTCTTCGACATTGCCATCTTATATGTGATAGGTCATTCAATATTTGCGTTCTACCATCATCTTTTTGGTTTCAGCAATAGCTTTTGCTGGATTCAATCCTTTGGGGCAAGTTTGAGTGCAATTCATAATTGTATGACAGCGATACAGCTTAAAAGAATCTTCGAGAGCATCAAGCCTCTCACCCTTTGCATCGTCTCTGCTATCAACCAACCAGCGATAGGATGCTAGTAAAGCTGCTGGACCAAGATAACGATCACTATTCCACCAATAACTTGGGCAGCTAGTTGAACAGCAGGCGCATAAAATACAAGCAGCTGGTTCGTCTATAAGCTCTTGATCCTCCTTGCTTTGCAAGCGCTCTTCATTAGTTGGAGCAGGGGTCCCTGCTTGCAACCAAGGCTTTACCGATGCGTATTGCGCATAAAAATTTGTAAGATCCGCAACGAGATCTTTAATTACTGGCATATGCGGTAAAGGATATATCTTTACATCACCCTTTAAGTCATCACTAGCGCGTGTACAAGCTAAGGTATTTCCACCATCGATATTCATTGCACAAGACCCACAGATACCCTCTCGGCAAGATCGTCTAAAAGTTAATGTCGGATCTATTTCGTTTTTTATCTTAATTAGGGCATCGAGTACCATTGGGCCACAATCATCCATATCAACATCATATGTATCAACACGTGGATTTTCGTCATTTGATGGATCATAACGATAAATTGCAAACCGTCGAATATTTTCAGCTTTGCCTGCTGCAGGAAAATGATTTCCTTTTGATATGCGTGAATTCTTTGGAAGTCTAAATTCTGCCACTATTGATAATCCTAGTAAACGCGAGCCTTCGGCTCTACATAAGCAACTTCATCAGTTAAAGTATTTTCATGAACTGGTCGATAATCAAAGGAAACCTTTCCATAAAGATCAATCCAAGAAAGAGTATGTTTCATCCAATTTGCATCATCACGATCTGGAAAGTCTTCCCTAGCATGAGCTCCGCGGCTCTCCAGTCGATGCGCAGCAGACTCCATGGTAGTAGATGCATTAAGTAATAAATTCTCCAGCTCCATGGTTTCAATGAGATTTGTATTCCAAATCATTGAACGATCCGATATACCAACTTCTGAAAAGCTTGAAAATATTTCGCGTATCAATTGAACCCCTTCATTAAGGGAGTCACCAGTTCTAAAAACAGCGGCATGGCTTTGCATAGTTTTTTGCATTTCCAATCGAATCTCAGCAGTTGAACGATCACCTATAGCATTACGCAATTTATCAATTCGATCAACACTATTTTGACCTGCATTAGATGGTAAATCCTCATGTTTTGCATTTTGTTTCATTTCTTTTGAACAAAAGTTAGCAGCTGCTCGTCCAAAAATAACAAGATCAAGTAATGAATTTGACCCAAGCCTATTAGCCCCATGAACAGACACACAGGCTGCCTCGCCAACTGCCATTAGACCTGGGACAATAGCTTCAGGATCATCTCCTAATTTAGTGACGACCTGACCTTTGTAGTTGGTGGGTATTCCTCCCATATTGTAATGAACGGTAGGCAGAACTGGGATAGGTTCTTTTGTAACATCCACATTTGAAAAGACTCTTGCTGATTCAGCAATTCCTGGAAGGCGCTCTTCGATGACTTCTGGACCAAGATGTTCTAAATGCAAATTTATATGATCCGATCCATCACCAACACCTCTGCCTTCATTTATTTCAATAGTCATAGAGCGACTTACAACATCACGCGATGCAAGATCCTTAGCATTGGGAGCATAACGCTCCATGAACCTTTCACCATTAGAGTTTGTCAAATATCCGCCTTCGCCACGAGCACCCTCGGTAATTAGACAACCGGCTCCATAAATACCAGTTGGATGAAACTGAACAAATTCCATATCTTGAACTGGCAAACCTGCTCGCAAAACCATGGCATTTCCATCTCCAGTGCAAGTATGCGCTGATGTACATGAAAAATAAGCCCTTCCATAGCCACCTGTTGCCAGAATCACTTTATGTGATCGAAAACGATGCAGCCTACCAGTTGCAAGATCGATTGCGACTACACCTCTGCAAGCACCATCATCCATTATCAAGTCAACCGCAAAATATTCTATAAAAAATTCCGCTTCATGCTTTAAAGATTGTTGATACAAGGTATGTAACATTGCGTGACCTGTTCTATCAGCTGCGGCACAAGTCCTTTGCGCTGTTCCCTCTCCATATCGTGTGGTCATCCCACCAAAAGGTCTTTGATAAATTTTTCCATCTTCGGTTCGTGAAAAAGGGACACCGTAATGTTCAAGTTCGATCACAGCATCTGGAGCTTCTTTGCACATATACTCAATTGCATCTTGATCTCCTAACCAATCAGAACCTTTGACAGTGTCATACATATGCCAACGCCAATCATCCTCTCCCATATTACCAAGAGCGGCACTAATTCCTCCCTGAGCAGCCACAGTGTGACTTCTAGTTGGAAATACTTTTGTTATACAAGCTGTTTTGAATCCTGTTTCTGCTAATCCAAAAGTTGCACGCAACCCTGCACCGCCAGCACCAATAATGACAATGTCGTAATCGTGGTCAATAAATTCGTAATCTCTCATGCACCCAATCTAATTTTAATAATTGCAAAAATAGCCGTTCCAACAAGTAAAATATGCGCAAAACGGGAAAATGTTAATGTGCTTAGTTTTAATTTATGGGCATGAACATAATCTTCAACTATCACTTGAATACCCAAATATGAATGATATGCCATTGTCAGAACTAAAAAAATAAGCATTAAACTATTGGGTATTGATTCTATGAATGACAATACATCATTATATTCGAATCCAGGTATTTGTATGACTGCATAAATAAACCACAAACCTGCAATAAAATTTCCAACAGCAGAAAACCGCTGAGCCCAAAAATGATAAGTACCATTTTGAGAGCTATTGTCATTGAAAACTTTTTTTAACGAAGAAATAAATTTCATAACCTTGCCCACCAAAATAATGATGTCAAAATTAAAGCAACCACCAATACAAACCAGGCGGACGCATCTGCGGTCGACTTTTTAAATCCTCTTCCGCTATCCCAAACCAAATGCCTTATTCCATTGGAAAGATGATAAAAAAAAGCAAGGCTAATACCGACTAGAAATAATCTACCTAAAAATGAGTTCATAAAAGTAACAAAATATCCATACCATTTTTCACCCATCGCCACATCAAAAAGCCAGATAGTCAATAAAATAAAGCCAAAACTCAAAGCTAACCCAGTTGCCCTATGAAGAATTGAGGTAATCATAGTGATTGGCCAGCGATAAATTGAGAGATGCGGCGACAGTGGTCTGTCATTGTTACTCATATAATCTCTATCTTTTTATTTGATTCAACAACATTAGTTATGGTTTTATCGCTAAAAATCAATGCAACGTCCTGCTTTTTCCCAATCACCATACCGGGTTGGATCTAGGCCACCACGACCGCCAATTTCTTTAGGCTGATTTTTCTTTTTTGACGGGTTAATATCAACCTTTGTGTTTTTTGCTTTCTTTTTACTTTTTTTGTTTTCAATATCCATAATGAGAGTATGCCAGAGGTAATCGAGCGCTGCAGTAATTCAAGCTAAAATGATGAGATGAATACACTTTCTAAGATAAAAATTAGTGGTAAGGATGCATTTGATTTTTTACAAAATCAACTTACAAATGATTTGAGACATCTAAAATTGATGCCTAAGATTATGGCAGCCTGGTGTAATCCAAAGGGAAGAGTTATCTGGGTTGGCGAAGTCTCAAAAACCCAATCAAGTTTCGAAATCTTAGTACCCACTAATTTGGCTGAAAATATTGTTCAGCGTTTTTTAACTTTTCGTTTTCGAGCTAAGGTTAAATTCAATATTATTGATGAAAATAAGACTGAAAAATTAGCAGATTTGATCTCTAAAGGATTTCCGTCTATTGGATTAGAACAAACAGAAAAATATACGCCACACATGCTTAACTTAGATTTAATAAATGCAGTTGACTTCAATAAAGGCTGTTATCCTGGTCAAGAGGTAGTTGCTAGAACACATTACAAAGGGCTGTCAAAAAGAAGGACATTTAAATTTGAAAGTGAAGCAAGAATAAACGTTAATGACAAAGTAATATTCAATGGTCAAAAAGTTGGTAATGTACTGAATGTTTATGAAAATAATTTATTAGCCATAATTCCAGTCAAAATGGCCACTAAAGAATTAGTTGTTGGAAATTCAAGACTCAAGCTTGATCGCTTACCATATTTTGATGAAAAGATAGATTTAATCTAATTATTTATTACTTTCTGGACGCATATGAGGAAATAACAATACATCTCGAATTGAAGGTGAATTTGTCATCAACATTACTAACCTATCAATACCTATCCCGATTCCAGCGGTAGGCGGCATACCATACTCTAGAGCCCGAATATAATCATGATCATAAGACATTGCCTCATTATCACCAGCTTCTGCATTTTCAACTTGAGCGCGAAATCTATCAGCCTGATCTTCTGGATCATTAAGTTCAGAGAATCCATTCGCTATTTCTCTACCAGCAATGAACAATTCAAATCGATCAACAACAAAAGGGTCATTATCATTCTTTCTAGATAAAGGAGAAACTTCAGTTGGATAGTGTGTAACAAATGTTGGACTAATTAAATTTGATTCACAAGTTGCGTCGAATATCTCCATTTGCAACTTTCCAGCGCCTAAATTTTCCTTTGTCTCAATACCAATTTTATGGCAGTAATCATTAAGATAATTGATATCACGAATTTTTTTCATTTCAAAATCTGAATTATATTTTTTAATAGCCTCTTCTACTGTTATTCGCTCAAATTTTTTCCCAAAATCTAAGCTTTTATCGAGATACTCGACAAAAGTAGTTCCACATATAGACTCGGCTATTCCACAAAGCATTGTCTCAGTCATGTCCATCCAATCATTGAAATCAGCATATGCTCTATAAGCTTCCATCATTGTGAATTCAGGGTTGTGCTGCGTAGAAACACCTTCATTTCGAAAATTTCTATTAATTTCATAAACACGATCAAATCCACCTACAATGAGACGTTTTAGATTCAACTCAGGTGCAACTCTTAGATATAACTCCATGTCTAGAGCATTATGGTGCGACTTAAATGGCCTAGCATTTGCTCCGCCAGGCATTGCTTGGAGCATTGGTGTTTCTACCTCAAGAAAATCAGCTGTATCTAAGAAAGATCTTATATAACTTATAATTTGAGAGCGCTTATGGAAAACATCTTTACTAGAATCGTTGATTATTAGATCAACATATCTTCGTCTGTAACGAAGTTCCTGATCAGATAAACCATGCCATTTTTCTGGTAGCGGCCTAAGAGATTTTGTTAGGAGGAAAATTTTACTAGCTTTAACTGTTAATTCGCCTGTTTGAGTTCTAAATAATACTCCTTTAACACCAACAATATCTCCTACATCCCATTTTTTAAAATTTTGATAAATACCCTCTTTTAGAATATCCCTCTCAACCCGTATTTGTATCTGCCCAGATCTATCCTGTAATTTAATAAAACTTGCTTTACCCATAACGCGTTTAACCATCATGCGACCTGATACAGCGACTTCAATGTTTTCTTTTTTAAGAGCAACATCATCATGCGCACCAAAAGTTTGATGTAGCTGCCCAGCAAGTGCGTCTCTTCTAAAGGAATTAGGGTATGCTTCATCATTTTGACGAATGGCATCCAATTTATTACGACGCTCTGCTATTAATCTATTTTCATCTTTTTTATTATTCACGATAATTTATAATCTTCTTTTTAAACTAGCTTCAATGAATAGATCTAAGCCGCCGTCTAATACTGCCTGCGTATTTCCTGTTTCAATTCCAGTTCGCAGATCTTTGATACGACTTTGATCAAGTACATAATTACGAATTTGACTACCCCAACCAACATCTGCTTTACCATCCTCAATAATTGTTGCAGCAGCATTTCTATTTTGTAACTCTAATTCATACAATTTAGCCTTTAATTGTTTCATGGCTGTAGCTTTATTTTTATGCTGAGATCTATCATTTTGGCATTGAACAACAATATTTGTAGGTAAATGTGTAATACGAACAGCGGATTCTGTTCGATTGACATGCTGACCACCGGCACCACTTGCCCGATATACATCTATCCTAAGATCTGTTGGATTAATCTCAATATCAATATCATCATTTATCTCAGGAGAAACAAAAACTGATGTGAAAGAAGTGTGTCTTCGCGCACCAGAATCAAACGGTGATTTCCTAACAAGACGATGAACTCCAGTTTCAGTTCGTAACCAACCGTAAGCATACTCTCCTATAATATGAACTGTCGCACTTTTGATACCAGCAACTTCTCCAGAAGACATCTCGATTACCTCAGTCCTATATCCATGCGCTTCAGCCCAACGTAAATACATCCTTAACACCATCTCGGACCAATCTTGAGCCTCTGTACCACCAGCACCGGACTGAATATCTAAATATGCATTATTGGGATCCATCTCCCCAGAAAACATGCGCCTAAATTCAAATTTTTCAATTTTGGTTTGATAAATATTAATATCATCAATCACAGCATTGATAGTATCATCGTCCATCTCTTCAACTGCCATTGAGAATATTTCTTCGGCCTCGCTTAGTCCAATTTTTAAATCCTTTAAACCCCTCACAATCAGCTCTAATTTAACTCTCTCTTGACCAAGCGCCTGCGCATGATTTGGATCATCCCATATGCTTGGCTGCTCAAGCTCACGTTCAACTTCGATTAGCCTTTCCTCTTTTACTTCAAAGTCAAAGATACCCCCTTAACGCTTCGGTGCGTCTCTTAAGGTCATTTATTAACAACTTAATTTGGTTATTTTCCATATTAAATATTGATGATTAAATATTAAATTAATTGTTATCTTATCATGTGACTTCCTATTGCAATGAAATAATTTGCTCTATAAGTAATTGCGGCCTTTCAATATTACGAAAATTATTTACATTAAGCTTAAATACTAATTTTACCTCTCCATTTATATTTTTACCTTCATAATTAAATGCAATTGCCTCAACAGCATTATCAGAATCATTTGGTTTAACGCGAAGCTTAAGGTGTTTATTTCCTACAGTACGTTTTTCCAAAATTTTAAATTCGCCACTCCATGAAGGTTCAGGAAATGATGTTCCCCATGGGCTTATGTACCGCAATAATTTTGCAAAATCTAAATTCAATAACGATCCGGGTAATTGTCCGTCAATTAATATCGCCCCACTGAAGTCAGCATTTGGATATAAGTATTGAATTTTTTCGGATATAATTTTATTAAAAATATCTAATGAGGATTCTTTTAACGTAAGACCAGCTGCCATCGCATGGCCTCCAAATTTTTCTATTAATCCGGGATTACTTGTTGATACTGCTTCAAGTAAATCACGTATATGAATCCCTGATATAGAACGCGCGGATCCTTTTAATAAATTTTTTTCTTCAGGTGCAAACGCTATTACTGGTCGATGGTATTTTTCCTTAACTCGAGACGAAATCAATCCTACAACACCCTGATGCCAAGATTTATCATAAATGCAAATACAATCGGGCAAATTATTTTCATTAAAATTATTAAGATATTCATATGCTTGCTTTTTCATAACTGATTCGATATCGCGTCGCTCGAGATTAATTTTATTCAACATATTCGCACATTGATCAGCTGTATCTAAACAATCTGTGAGCAAGCATTTAATTCCAATCGACATGTCATCAAGACGGCCTGCTGCATTTATACGAGGACCGATAACAAAGCCCAAATTAGAACTTACACATTGGGAGATTTCGGAGCCTGCCTGTTTAAGCAATGCTTTAATACCCAAGACAGCTTTGCTAGCCCGAATGCGCTTAAGCCCTTGCTCCACTAAAATTCGATTATTGTGGTCTAAGGGGACAACATCTGCAATTGTTCCCAAAGCCACTAAATCTAAATATTTTGCAGGTATTTTGGCAGCATCTTTCTCTCCATCATCTTCAAGCATTCGACCAATGCGAGCCATTAAATAGAATGCTACACCTACTCCGGCAAGATTTCGGCTCAGAAACTCCTCTCCTTTCAAATTTGGGTTGAGAATAACTGTTGCATCAGGCAATTCATTAGAAGGTAAATGATGATCTGTAATTAAAACAGGAATACCAAGTTCTTTAGCTCTGGCGACCCCATCAATGCTTGAAATTCCATTGTCAACTGTTATCACCAGACTTGGTGTAAGTTCTGCAACAATGTCTACTATCTGAGGTGACAAGCCATATCCATATTTAAATCTATTTGGTACTAAAAAATCTACACTTTTAAATCCAAAATCTGAAAAACAACGCATTAGTAGAGCGATACTTGTGGCTCCATCAACATCAAAATCTCCAACTATTATAATTTTTTCTTTGCGATGAGAAATTACAAGCGAGGCCGCCTTATCAATGTGAGCAAAAGAACTGACTGGAGCTAAATTAGTGAGACTATAATCTAATTCTTCAGCTGTTTTTACTCCACGCGCTTTGAATAAATTTACCAAAACTGGATCTAACCCAGAAAAATTTTCGGATTCAATTTTTTTTGGAATTTGACGATTTATTATTGGTCTATCAGGCCTGGTTATCGACATAACTTTTCTTTCAAATAAGATTTACGGCGCCAAAACCGTAAATTATGGAATTGAGTGACATATAAGCGCAAATCATTCCGAAATAACAGTGTGAGACTATTCAATCTGCCAACTCGCAGAGCTTCATTAAGCTCAAATAAACTCTCCTCAATAAGATTTGGGAGATCAGCTTTAGAGGGAACCTCTGCAACGAAGCTATTTTTTGATTTTTTTAGGCAACTAGATATGCTGCCAGGCCAGCTATATGCTTTAGCACTAATTGAGTGCCAGTAGCCTATTAAAAGTGGGTCATTAGAAAATAATGGTGGTTGAGGTATTCGACTTATTTCAGGAGCTTTTCCACTTCCCCATAGCCATAATGAATTGATTGGCAGTTCACCTTCTTTTTCCCTGTCGAGGTTTACCTTATGGTTGTGCAGCGACATTTCAATTTCACTTAAAAGATTTTTGTGTATTCCTTTATGAATGCCAGCTTTGAGAAACCTATCCGGTCTCTCACCATTAAACATGTAAGCAGGTAATAATCCTGCATTAATTGAATCATTCGAATATAGATAAGCATAAGAATTTAAGTACTCATATTTAAAATTTTTATCTCCAATTGAAGATTGTAAGTGTTCAATTATATTATGCATTTGTGATACTGGCATATCTGACCAATTTAGAGCATGCATGCATAAATGATCTAGCCTTGGCTCAAGATGAATAGGATCTAATGCCGTAATCCATTCATTTGGGCGTGTACCACTTTGACCCCAAACTTGTAAAGCTGCTAGTCCCTCTCTTGGATAAGGCAATCTAAGTTCTTTTGTTAAAATCTGCAGTAACTCCTGTCGTTTTGTTCCAACAGAAATATCTGACTTGGCAAGCCAATTTTTTAAATTAGAATTAAGTAACATGCCATTTGAAATTGGCGGAAAAATTACTACTGCTGTATTTTTATCATATGATGTATTCATTTTATAAATAGATGTTAAGGGAACTAAATTTGAAATTCACACGAGAATCAACTAATTCACTTACCATACAAAATATTAGCTCTAAAGGTATTCTAATAGACAATGAGCTTTGGCCGGAAATAATTGCTTTAACAACACAAAAAATCATTGAAAATTGGCCTAATGTCGATGTTTCTGAATTAAATAAAAGTCATTTTTCAAATCTACTTGAATACGAGCCTGAGATCATTCTGGTTGGAACGGGAGAAAAAAGTAAACTTATTCCACGTGAATTAATGTTTGAATTTGCGCGCATCGGTGTTGGACTTGAACTAATGAGTACTGCTGCTGCAGCCAGAACTTTTAACGTACTTGCAGGTGAGGGAAGACTTGTTGGTGCCGTTTTATATCCGATATGAACTCTAAAAAGAGTTTTAAAAAAATTATTGCCTGGGAAGGTGTTTTTTTGGGTTAACCGGCTTTCCATTTTGTCTGATCTCAAAATGTAACCTTGGCATTTGTTCTGGACCTTCACCCATAGTTGCTATTTTTTGACCTTTTTTTGTTGAATCACCCTCTTTGACTAAAAGCGATTCACTATAGCCATATGCGCTGAGATAAGTTTCATTATGTTCAAGAATGATAAGATTGCCATAACCAATTAATCCACTTCCTGCATATACAACTTGACCGGATGCTGCAGCATAAATAGCCTGACCGATCTCACCATTGATAAGAATGCCAGTCCCAATACCAGGTTTATCTCCAAAATCTACATTAACCTTGCCTCTAGTTGGCCAAGCCCAATTTGGAGCTGGCTTTGATGAAACGGGTGATGAAGATCTAGTTTGATTTGAAGAACTTGTGTTATTATTTACTGTTCCACGAGAAGATACACCTGTGCCGTACAACTTTAATATTTGACCTGGGAAAATCAAAGAGCCATCGCCTAATCCGTTCCATCTCGCTATATCCTTTGTGCTTTCTCCATACCTCCATCCTATTGAAAATAAGGTTTCCCCTTTTCGAACAATATGTGTTTGAGCTTGATTCCTATAGAAATATTGATTCCCACAAGAGGTTACAAAAAAAATAGAAGTAATAATAATTGATAAATAAAGTTTCATAATCAGAAAAGAAACCGCATGAAAATAACCAATAAGGTTAAAACTAAAATCCAACCAATTCTTTCAATATATTTAACAATAAATTGATCAAATTTTTTTCCGTAAATGTAAATTATTCCAGTAACTAAAAAAAATCGTGCTGCCCTACTTATGATAGATGCAATTATAAAAATAGGTAGATTCAAGGTTAGCAGGCCAGCAGTGATCGTAAAAACTTTATATGGAATCGGAGAAAATCCTGCTACAAATATTACCCAAACACCATAAATATCAAACCATCTCTTACTATCCTCATGGTAATTCCAATAAGAAGAATCAATTAACCATGGTTTAATTATATCAAAAAGACCATGACCAACTATATATCCTAATATGCCACCCAAAACAGAAAAGACTGTTGCAATTAAAGCTAGAGTAACCCACTGATTGCGCTTGGCTAGTGCCATTGGCACTAACATTACATCCACTGGAATTGGAAAAAAAATAGACTCAATAAAACTAACCGCACCTAAATAGTAATTAGCATAGTGATGGCTAGACCATCTGATTAGTCGTTCGTAAATAAAACTAAATGGCTTCATTATGTAGCCAGCTTATAAAAGATGAAATTAATTAAACTATATAAATTTATCATTTTGAAATTTTTTAACTTTTCACTAAAGGAACAAAGCTTACTGGGCCAAGCGATAATTGTTCAAAATGATTATGATGATTGACAATCATCTGTAAATCTTGTTCTCCTTTAGGTCCAATTGGAATAATTAATCTTCCATTTAAGGCAAGCTGTTGAAGTAATTGTTCAGGCATGCTTGAAGCAGCAGCAGTCACAATTATACCATCATATGGACTATATTTTTTCCAGCCTTCCCAGCCATCTCCAGGACGGTACTCTACATTATAAATATCAAGGTTTTGTAACCTTTTTCTGGCTTTTTTTAATAACTCTGGAATTCTTTCGACTGTGTATATTTTTTTTATAAAAGGTGCCATTATTGCTGTCTGATAACCGCATCCAGTTCCTATTTCAAGAACATTTTTTCCTTCAAATCCAGCTAACAAGGCTTCAGTCATGCGCGCAACAATGAAAGGTTGACTGATTGTTTGACCTAGCCCTATTGGTAAAGCTGTGTCCTCGTAAGCTCTACTTGCTAAGGCTTCATCAACAAACAAGTGTCTAGGTACATTTTTAATTTGGTTTAGGACGTCAGATGATCGAATCCCCTGGTCTCTGAGACGCTTAACTAATCGATTACGGGTTCGTGCAGAGGTCATGCCTATGCCTTGCTTGGAATATGACACTAAGAAAGCCTTAACCAGTTTGAAAGATCTTGCATTGTACTAGTTCTAGTCATATCAATTCTCAAAGGTGTAATAGATGCAAATCCTTGACTAATTGCTTCGAAATCTGTTCCCTCTATATCATCATTAGCTTCACCTGCAGGGCCAATCCAATAGAGATCTTTTTCATAAGGATCTTTTTCTTTCAAAATCTTCTCTGATTTTATGCGAGTCCCTAAACGCGTTGTTTTGACACCCTTTAATTCAGAGATGGGAATATTTGGTACATTTAAATTTAAAACCACATCTGGGGGGAATGATGAGCGTTTGATTTTTTTTACTAATTTAACTACGACGTCAGCCGCTGTCTTAAAATGCTTGGGGTTTTTTCCAACCAATGAGACAGCTATCGAAGGTAAATCTAAAAAACGTCCTTCCATAGCAGCTGCTACAGTTCCAGAATAAATGACATCGTCTCCAAGATTAGCGCCATGATTAATTCCTGAGATTACTAGATCGGGAGCTGTATTTAAATATCCTGTTAATGCAAGATGTACACAATCTGCTGGAGTACCGTTAACTTTAAATCGATTATCAGCTAATTTTGATATCCTTAGGGGTTGATTTAATGTAAGAGAATTACTTGCGCCTGAGCGATTTTGATCTGGTGCCATAACTATCACATCTGCCACCAACTCAAGCGCTTCAGTCAGAATATTTAAACCTTTGGCAAAATAGCCATCATCATTACTTAGTAGAATTTTCATTTCTTGTCTAATTTATTTTATTTTAAATTTTATACGACTTAACTTACTATACTTGTTAAATTTCTTACACTATAGCCTATTAAGAATTAGATGTGACTGACGAAGATAAAAAAATATTTGAAAAAGCAATGGTTGGTATAAAACGTTTGGATATTGATAGACGTGCTCCTAAACATAAACCAAAATTAAAGCCTATTGCTAAATTCGCTCGTGCTGATGAAGAGGCTGTTTTGCAAGAAAGCCTCGAAGACGATATAGATATAATTGAACATCATCATGGTGGAGGTATCCATTTTTGTCGCCCACATATTGGTCGAAGAACAATGCGTAAGTTAAAAAGAGGAGGATTTAGCATCCAGGCAGAAATTGATTTACATGGAATGACTCTTGCTGAAGCTAAGCCTCGTCTAAAACTCTTTATTCAGGATAGTATTGTGATCAATAGACTTTGTGTTCGTGTTATACATGGCAAAGGGCTTGGTTCTGGGAATAGAGGGCCTGTTATGAAGAATGCAGTTAACTCATGGTTAAGAAAATGGAACAAAGTGCTTGCATTTACATCAACAAAACAAACTGATGGTGGAACGGGAGCTGTATATGTTCTTCTTGACAGTAATAAGCAAGACTCAATTTAAAAATCTAAAGACGTTTTTTAATCAGCTGATTTTATATCTGCCGGAGGCTTGAACCCAATAGCTAAAAGTAATGTTGCGAAAATAGAAATAGCAATTGGAATCATAAACATTGATTTAAAATCAATAATACCATTATCAGTAAAAACAGTCTGAATGAGCCATGGGCCAAAACTATATGCAAGTAATGGTCCTAATCCAAAAATCATAACATTAAATAAGCCTTGTGCGCTTGAGCGAATATCTATAGGAAAATAGGCATCAACAAAGATATAGACACTTGCGAAGAAAAAAGCATAACAAATACCATGAAGTATATTTATTGTAACAACTAACCAAGTCATCTCAGGTAATAATGCATATACACCAAAACGGATGATGTATGCAGAAATGCCGACCATCATAGTTACTCGCCAACCAAGTTTTTTTAGTGCAGCTCCAAGAAAAAACATGGTTAATATTTCTGCTACCTGACCAATACTAAGAGCAGGCATAATCCAATTTCCAGGGATTCCTACTATGTCACTTCCAAGAAAAATTGGCGTCCAGTTAAATTGTAAATGCTGCACAAATGCATCTGCCAAAGTTGCAATCCACAACACCATAACAAAAGGATGTTTTAAAAGCTTTACTGCCTCAAACCATGCTGGCCTAGTATTTTCATCATCTTTATGAGGGGGAGTATGAGGTAACTTTAATGAGTGCAAAGCCAAAACGAGACTTGCGATTCCTGCTATTCGAAATGTCCATGGTATAACATCAAGAAGTGCTTCCCCTGTCAGTCCAGAACCGAGAGCTACTCCTATAAAATCTATTAATCCATCTGTTTCTGTTGCATGTACCAAATCCCAATCAACAAATATAAAAACAAAAGGCCATGCAGCAGCTATCCATCCAAAAGTACCACCCATTCTAATTGGCCCAAATTCCGATACCGGATTATTCATATGTGTAAATGCGATTGAATTAGTAATCGACATTGTTGGTAGATAAAATAAACAGTAAATCCACATTAACAACATGAATATCCAAAAATTTGTTGTCAATGAGATACCAATTAATGCTAGGCCTCCAATTAAATGACTCAGTGAAAGAAATTTTTCTGCAGCAAAATTTCTGTCAGCAAATTGATTTCCAAAAAAAACACTTATGATTGCTGCAACAGGAAAAGCATTAAGAATCCAAGATTGTTCAAATGGTGAATAACCAAGCATTGGAAGATAAACAAATATCATTGGAAGCCAAGCTCCCCAAATAAACATTTGTAAAAACATCATTAAAAATAATTTGATGGTTGGCGTCTTTTTAATGATCATAAGTTTTTTTCCTTGAGAACCTAAAAATTGAAATTTTAGATTTTTTGCAAAAATTACGCTTGTCTAATATTTGATTTATTATAAATGCACTTTATACATCTTATAGCAAAATGTAAAAAAGGGTCTATCTAGCGATTAGATAAGACCCTTTTTTAGGATTGAATTGTATTGATAAAAATTTATTTACAATGTATATCCGCTCTCTTCATGAAGAGCTATATCTAAACCTTCTTCTTCCTCCTCGGAAGAAATTCTCAAAGGTATAAAGATATTAATGAGCTTTAATAAAACAAAACTTGCAATCACACACCAAACAAGGGTTGAAATAATTCCTATGAGTTGTGTAATAAATAGCTCTGACATACCCCCTTCATCTAACCCTATTCCACCAAAATCTTCAGCCGAAAAAACAGATAACAACAGTAATCCAATCATTCCGCCAACGCCGTGAACAGAAAAAACATCCAGAGAATCATCGATTTTTAGTACACGTTTAATATATTGGGTCGCAAAAAAACAACCAAGGCCGCCAACAAAACCTATAAAAATTGCACCCATAGGGCCAACAAAACCAGAGGCAGGGGTAATGCTTGCAAGTCCTGCAACCATTCCGGTAACTATACCAAGGACACTAGGCTTACCAAATTTAATCCATTCTGCAAACATCCAAGCAAGTGAGGCGATAGCTGCGCTTATTTGAGTAACTAACATTGCCATTCCTGCGGCTCCATTAGCTGCACCAGCACTGCCAGCATTAAATCCAAACCAACCAACCCATAAAAAACAAGCTCCGGTAACTGTCATTGTTAAATTATGTGGAGGCATAGGAGTGTCAGGAAAACCCTTACGCTTACCTAAGATTAATGCTGCAACAATAGCAGCTCCTCCAGCCGTTACGTGAACAACGGCGCCGCCTGCAAAATCTCGGAAGCCTAATTCATATAACCAGCCGCCTCCCCATACCCAATAAGTTACAGGTGCATAAACAATTAACATCCACAAACTTGTAAAAATTAACATGGCAGAAAATCGCATTCTTTCAGCAAAAGCACCAACAATTAAAGCAGGAGTAATAATTGCAAAAGTCATTTGAAACATGACAAATACAGTTGAAGGGATATTAGTGAACACACTACTCGGTGTTTCAAAGCCAATATTATTCAGCCAAGCAAAGGACAATCCGCCAACAAAACCATTTGTTGAACTGTTATCAAAAGCAAGACTATAACCACATACAATCCATAAAACTGACATAGAACAGGCAATAGCAAAACATTGCATTAAAACAGACAAAACATTGCGTCTTCTTACTAATCCTGCATAGAACAGAGCTAGGCCTGGCAACGTCATAAATAAAACTAATGCAGTAGATGTAAGCATCCATGAAGTATCACCACTATCAATTGATTGCGACAAAGCAACTGATGGCCATACACTGGTAAACAAAATGATAGATAAATATTTCTTAAAAAACTTGAATTGAAAATTCATGTTCTTATTTGTTGCTTCCACGAGAATTTCCTCCGTATATTTATTTAGACGGCTT
>TARA_B100001057_G_scaffold281993_2_pt1 | contig 21373 bp, 18 predicted proteins | sample TARA_B100001057 | Tara Oceans TARA_B100001057 (sample SAMEA2621839) | marine metagenome | biome: marine biome (ENVO:00000447); feature: surface water layer (ENVO:00002042); material: "saline water (ENVO:00002010), including plankton (ENVO:xxxxxxxx)" | depth 5 m
TAATGCACTGTATATTTAAACAGTTTTGTGTGAATGTATTGATTTCGTTTTGAGTTCTCACTGTAGCAGAGTGAGACAGTTAACGTTCCCATGTTATCTTCAATGATTAAAACCGATACCCCAACATAAAAGCTGCACTAGATTCATATTCATCGGCAACTTTCTGTATATTCACTTCAAAATCTAACGCGATGTTTTCGAAACCATATTGGTGCAAGCTAAACGATACTGCATCGATTGGCTCATCACTTCCATATTGGTTGTAGGTCCTACTTAAGCTAACCGCCAACTTACTATTCAGTTTTGTATATGCATATAGCCCAATAACGGGTTTGGCGTACACAAATGCTTCGTGCTTGTTAGCGCCTGCACCCACGATGATGTCGCTATACACCCCTAAACCCTGCATTACTTCACGTGTAAAGCCTAAACCAAACTCCGATTGCACAATGAGTTTGCTTTGTCGCTCGCCGGTTAGCACGCGATTTATTCCAATGTTAAATGATGATGACCAGTTGCTTATATTTTGTGTAACAGGTACCCGCGACACCATTTGGTAAAGCATGGCCTTGTCCACATAGATATCACCTAAGTTGCTTTGCTCTAAACCAACTCTGAACTCAACGTCGGCCAAGATAAGCTCGGTTTCACCAATCATGCTCCTGTTGTCGTCGGCTAGCCTTCTTGCAACAGGAAAGGCACGAAACGCCATGAACGAACGGCTGTCTTGATGAGTGAAACCGGCAGCAACATAACCTTCTTGCTGGCGAGAGGAAGGAACGGGGAGCTCAGACACGTCTAAAGAAAGGTGCTCATATTTAGCATCAAACGCTGCAATTTCAGCGGAGTTCTTTTGATATTTCTGTTCTGAAATTGTTTGTGCTGACCTAAAGTACTGATTAAGCGCCAGTGCGTATTTGGTTTCAACAAACGAAAGTGATAATGAATCTAGCTGAGCGCGAGCTAAATGCGAAGATATGGCAGACGCGCGTTTACTCCCGATGCTTTCTTCTAACGTCGTTATTTCCCACTTATTTGAAGGTACGAATTGGGTTGAAGCCACGAGAGAGTTTGCTTGTGCAAACTTAACAACATCAAGAGGGGTCAGCCAGCTTGCTACCTGATTTAGATGAGCAGGACGAGCAATATTTACCAACAACTGAGTAACGGTCGCACAGTTGAATATATGAAAAAAATAAGCGGGGCTCTGCTGTCCCAATTCCCATATGTAGTCTTGCACAAAGTGGCGCTGTTGCTCGTTGAAATCTAGCGTGTATCGCCAAATGTTTCTTTGCTCTTCATAGAGGTAAAACTGCTCAAATTCTTGGTAAGGAGCAACCTTAAATACGCCTTCTTTTCCTGTCATCAATGTTTCGTACATGATGTGAGGAACGTTTAAAGAGTCTAGTTCTGTAAAAAACGTAATACCGTGCTTAACGGGAATGCCTTTATCGTTAGTTCCATCTAGACGAAGCATAATATGCCCCATCATAGAGCTAGCAGATGTAACATTTTCTGAGGCGTAAATTAGCTTGATACTATCGGCCGGAACACTTTCTACAAATTTGCGATATTCTGCGCAGTGCTCGGCAGGGGTAATAGATGCAAATTCGGGTATGTAGCGCTTGAGCAGCCGTAAACGGGCAGGGTAGTTGCAGATGTTTTGGGTATTACGCTGAAAAAGGTCAACGGTAGCTTGCGCTTCGGCTAACGGGCTGACGAACGACTTTGATATATAAATAGAAGTGTCGTTAGTAATTGGCTTCCCATTTTTAAGTTGTAACAATAGATGCCACAATGGGTCGTTAGCTATTTGCTGTAACGTTGCGCTATCAACTTTTGAGTAGCTAGTTTGAGTAACGTCACTGGCCGTGGAATTAGCTGCGAAAATCAAAAAAAAGGAAGCAAGAATGCTTCCTTTTAGAATTCGTGTAAACATATCTTATTTACAAGGTACGCTTACTGAATCTTGGTATTTCCACATTTTGTCTGAGCCGTAATCGGTAGACGAACCGAATACACCGCCACTAAGAATGTTGATGAAAAACGCAGATTCAACTTCTTTGTTCAGGTTAACGTCGGTACATTTTGCATCGTCAGCAACTAGCACTTTATCTTTGTTCTCTTTCTTAACAGTAACCACGCCAGGCACTGTTTGAGACATGCCGTCAACAGTAACTGTAGTCGTTTCACCGCTAGTTGTTGTAACGTTTATTTTGTGTGTTTCTTCGGTAAGAATGGTGGCACAACCTGAGGTAAGAATAAGGCTTGCAGCAGCTAGTCCAATTATTTTTTTCATTATATTTCCCTTTCTGATTTTGAATGTCGAATTTTCGACGAGCGTTAATATAATGTTTACGCTATAAAAATCAAATAAAGATTGTTTCTAAATTGGTCTGCTGGTGGGAAAGGGCAAATATAAGTAAGCGTATGCGCCAAGATAATGAAGTAGTGCCAAGTAGCCCTGACACTAACTTCATAAGTGCGCTTATTTGTGCATACCGCGAATAGGGTAGTTGTTATCAGGATTACGAATCCAGCCCAAACCACTTACTAATGTCTCTAACTCAGGTCTAACAAATGGGTTGTTAGAAATATCAGCGACGTGCACACTACCTTCATTGTTCACAACAAACAGCGCGGGTTCAGAAAACGGGTGATCAGTTTCTTGAGGAGATCTTGGATCAGAGATATATACGCCTAATTCTTCCATCTGCTCCACCGTTAAGCCGTACGCAATTGGAAAGTTAATGTCCAACCTAGGAAGGTGACTTTCAAGCTGCGCTTTACTGTCGCCAGACACTGCAATAAGGTCTACGCCAGTTTCGGCAAGATAACCTCTAACACTCTCAAGTTGATTGAGGTATCGAGTGCAAAGTGGGCAATGTTGCCCTCGGTAAACCACTATCATTTTCCAATCAAGACCGTTCTCAGGTGTCGCTAACTTTATAGTGTCGCCATTTAACAGCTTTGCTGAAATATCTGGAAAAGCAGAACCTGCATGTAACTTATTGGTGTATTCAGTACTCATGATAATTCCTTAAAAATGCTTGTGAATGTGAGCTTCAAAACGTTTGAAATCGTTTTCTACATCGGCGTTTTTCATTACGTCAAAGCTAGCGAAAGTTTCCATTGGCTTCATGCCAAAGAACTTGAAGTTCATATGCATTGGAAACAGTAAATCGTCTACAGATTTACCTTCGAAAAACTCTTCGCTGTCGTTAAATGACTCTTCTGGAGCATTGAAGGTTAAAGACATCATATATTTAACGTCGGTAAGGGTACCGCCTGTGCCGTAGTTTTTCTTCGGCGCTTCTTCAACGCGACCGTCGCCGGCACATAAGGCGCCACCCATACCTGCAGTGTAGATTTCATCCATATACTTCTTGAATGACCATGGCACACCCATCCAGTTAATTGGTGCCTGTAGAAATACGATGTCAGCCCACTGATGATGGGCTAACTGTTCTTCAACGTTGTGTTCTTCGGCCATTGTCACTACCCGAGTGTTGTAGCCTTTAGCTTCAAGCAGCGTTACTGCTTTATCGACGAAAGATGCGTTTAGCTTGCCTTCCGAGAAAGGGTAATACTGGTGTGCATTAATAATTAGTACATTGTTTTTACTTGTGTTGCTCATTCATATACTCCTAATTGGTAATGTCTGAAATAGCGATATGTTTTCTCGCTCAATCATGTGTGGTATATTTTAGTAACCTGAATACAATAATCAACCAGTAGTATTTTGGTAACCTATGTGGAATATGAGTTAAATTTTGGAAAACTTAGTAAAAACAAATGGTAAAAAGAGAAAAAATTAACAGCATTATTGATAAGCCTTGCGCTATCGAAAGTGGAATGCGTTTGATTGGTGGAAAATGGAAAGCTTCAATTATCTATCACCTCAAAGATGAGCCTGTTAGATTTAATGATCTAGCAAGGATGCTTGGCGGTGCCAGTAAAAAAATTGTCGATCAAAGGCTTAAAGAACTGGAAAACGAAGGAATCGTTTTGCGAAAGGTAGTTAGCGAAAGGCCGATCGCTGTTACTTACGAACTAACTGAGTTTGGCAGAACGGCACTACATATTTTAGAAAAGCTAAGAATATGGTCAGAAAATAATGATGTTCAAACATGAAATGACTAATATAAGTCTAATCGGGTCTGTTATGAGCTTTGCGTAAAGCCCACTGACCCGCTTTATTACGTAATCAACCTATCTACTGTAGGTTGCAGCCTCGTGTCTCTTACTTTTCTAATCCCTTCAATATTTCATCGGTATGCTGACCTCGCCTTGGTATTCGCGCGCTTTGCTTATGAGCGCTAGGGCTACCGACAAATCGTGGTGCGGGCGCTGCCTGCATAAAACCTTCAGAGGTAGACCATATGTTTCTTGCTTTCATATGCGGGTCTTGCTGCGAATGTTCAGGGCTAAGTACGGGAGAAACGCAAGCGTCACTATTTTCAAAGAGCTGTATCCAATGCTGTTGAGCGTGTTCAGCAAATAATATTTCCAGCTTTTCGCCCAGCTTTTTCCAAAGGGTAGGATCTTTTTGCTTACAGAATTCAGGGTCTTGTTCCAACCCTAATTTCATTAAAAAAGTTCTGTAAAATTGTGGCTCAAGGCATTGAACAGACATCCATTGACCATCAGCGCACTGGTAGCAGCGGCTCCAATGTGGGCCATCTAACATACTGTGCCCGCGTGTATCAGAGAATACGCCAAGGCCTTTCATGTACATAATTAGGTTCATCATATGGGCTGAGCCGTCTACGATAGCAGCATCAACAACAGCGCCTTTGCCTGATTTTCCTACTCTGTAAAGAGTTGATAGCACTCCTGCGACAAGATACAGCGCCCCGCCTGCAATGTCTCCTACTAGAGTGGGCGGTGTGAACGGGGCTTGCTTGGGGGGCGATGCATACCAAAGCGCTCCAGACAATGCAATGTAGTTTAAATCATGGCCCGCTTGCTGGGCACGAGGCCCGCTTTGTCCCCAGCCGGTCACTCTTCCGTAAACTAACGCAGGATTAATTTCATGAAGATCGACGGGTCCAAGGCCAAGTTTTTCCATAGCACCAGGCCGCAACCCTTCAATAAGTACATCAGCGGTTTTAATTAGTTCGCGAACACAGGCTTTGCCTTCGTCTGTTTTCAAGTTCAATAGGACAGACTTCTTTCCTCTATCGAGTAGGCTTTTTTCAGTCATCCCCTCTATGGGAACGTCTTCCCGGTGAACCACTGTTACATTCGCCCCTAGGTCTGCAAGCATCATTGCCGCAAAAGGTCCCGGACCAATGCCTTCGATTTCTATAACTTTTAAGCCATCTAACATGTTTTATCGCCTTCTCTGAAGCTTTTGGTCACATTCATTCGGTTGTTGTTCATATAACAGCGCTGCACTTTATTTACCGTTGCCAATCTGTAATTTGTGCCCAAAATTTACTTTGGTTTAACAATCTATGTTTTTACAGCGCAATTATTAATGACCAGAAAGCTCAGCATTATTGACAAAATACAACATGCTGCTGCGATATCTTTCGTGTCGTGCACGTAATCGACTTATTTGTCACTTTTAGTCAATTTATATGGTGCCTTTAGTCATCGTTTTTTCGTCCATTCTCTCTATAGTTTTAAGCAACATTTTTTTAACAAGGCCGTGGTCTCAGTGAAATAGTAAGGTTTCACCATGTACTGTGGCGTTGCTGATACAGCAAAGGGGAATGGTGTTATGGCAACACAAGCTTATATTTTTGATGCGGTGAGAACACCACGCAGTAAGGGAAAGTCTGATGGTTCGCTTCATGAAGTGAAATCTATAGAGCTGGGTGCGGGTTTATTACGTGAATTGCAAAAACGCTACGACCTAGATACGTCCTACGTCGACGACGTAATGCTGGGTTGTACTGGTCCCATCAAAGAGCAAGGTGGCGATATTGCCAAGTCAATTGTGCAGTTTGCTGGGTGGGATGAGAGTGTAGCGGGCGTACAAATGGACAGGTTTTGCGCTTCAGGCTTAGAAGCGGTCAATTCCGCTGCTCAAAATATTATGTCGGGTTGGAATCAGCTAATTGTAGCTGGTGGTGTGGAGTCTATGTCTAGGGTCCCCATGGGAGCCGCGGGGGCTTCGATGATGTTTGACCCTGAGTTTGTAATGAAGCAAAAAACACCACCCCAAGGTATTGGCGCTGACTTGATTGCAACTTTGGGCGGCTGGACTCGAAATGATGTAGATAATTATGCGCTTCTTTCACAAAAACGCGCAGCTTATGCCCGGGATAATGGGTATTTCGACCGTTCAGTAGTACCTGTGCGAGATGCAAACGGCTTAATGATATTAGCTAAAGACGATTTCATTAGGGGCAATGCCACGTTAGAAGGGCTCGCCAGCTTAAAGCCGTCCTTTAAAAAAATGGGCGAAATGGGAATGGACGCCACATTATTGTCGAAGTATCCGCATGTAGAGCGCATTAATCATGTCCATACTCCCGGGAATTCTTCTGGGATTGTAGATGGTGCTAGTGCCGTGCTTATTGGTAGTGAGCAAGCAGGAAAGGATTTGGGTTTATACCCACGTGCAAGAATTGTTGCCGGAGCGGTTACCTCTACAGAACCTTCTATTATGCTAATCGGGCCAGCACCTGCTGCCGAAAAATGCTTAAAAATTGCGGGGCTTCGCAAAGAAGATATCGACCTCTGGGAAATCAACGAAGCCTTTGCTTCTGTGGCGCTTAGGTATATGCGTGAATTAGGTATTAGTGAGGAGGTGACCAACGTTAACGGTGGTGCAATTGCCATGGGACATCCGTTAGGTGCGACCGGCGGTATGCTTGTCAGTACGGTGTTGGATGAATTGGAACGCCGTGAATTAAAACGCGCAATGATTTCACTTTGTGTAGGTGGTGGCATGGGCATTTCCACCATTATCGAAAAACTGTAACCGAAGGATAATGGAGGAAAGCATGAATACTTTTAAATACCAAAAAGACGATAACGGCATTGTAGTCATTACCATGGACATGAATGGACCGGTAAACGCAATTAATGACGAGTTTTATCGCGAAATGTCGGAAGCACTAGACACTTTGGAAAAAGAAACAGATCTTTCAGGTGTCGTGTTCGCTTCAGCTAAAGATACGTTTTTTGCTGGTGGTGATCTCAATATGCTCATGGCAATGGAACCAGGAGATGAGCGCAAAATTTTCGATACGGTGGAGGCGAATAAGTTGTTGTTCCGTCGATTAGAGAAGTTACCGGTTCCCGTAGTCGCAGCGATAAACGGTGCAGCGTTAGGTGGTGGCTATGAGCTGTGCTTAGCGAGTAATTATCGCGTTTGTGTAGATACCCCCCGCATTGAAATTGGCTTACCTGAAGTGTCGTTGGGGTTATTACCTGGAGCGGGAGGCGTTGTTAGGCTTACAAACCTAATTGGGTTAGAGGCAGCGCTTCCAATGCTTCTTGAAGGTAAAAAAGTCAGACCGCAGCAAGCTTTGAAAACTGGGTTAATTGACGCCACTGTACAGAGCAAAGATGAGCTTATTTCACATTGCAAAGCCTGGCTTGTTAACAACAAAGGTAACGGTGAAGTCGCTATTCAGCCTTGGGATAAAAAAGGTTTCAAAATACCCGGCGGAAATATTAACAGGCCATCCATAGCGCAAACTGTGGCAATGGCGCCGCATATGCTTCTTAAGAAAACCAGGGGCTTGTTACCCGCGCCAGAAGCGATTTTAGAAACAGCAGTACAAGCGGTTACCGTTAATTTTGATACGGCACTTAGAATAGAGTCCAGAAAATTTGCCTCTTTGCCAGTTACGCCTGAAGCAAAGAATATGATGTCAGCTTTTTTCTTCCAATTGAATCAGATTAATGGTGGTGGAAGCCGCCCTGACGTGAAAACAAAGTTCACATTCAAGAAAGTTGGGGTGGTTGGTGCTGGCATGATGGGGCAAGGCATTGCTGCGGTGGCGGCAGGTTTAGGTATTCAGGTTGTATTAAAGGACGTGTCTATTGACGCAGCTGAGAAAGGTAAAGCTTATACGGCCAAAGTTTACGACAAGAAAATAGCAAGAGGCCGAGCAACTGAGCAAGATAAAGAGCAAGCTCTCTCACTTATCATTGCTACTGATAATAATGAAGACTTGAAAGGCTGTGAACTCGTTGTAGAGGCTGTTTTCGAAGACATGTCGCTGAAGCACAAGGTGCTAAAAGGCTCAGAGCAATTTCTAACTGAAGATGGAATTTGGGCTTCTAATACCTCAACACTTCCTATCACTCAACTGGCTGAACCTAGTCACAAACCTGAAAATTTCATTGGGCTGCATTTCTTCTCTCCCGTCGACAAAATGCCGCTGGTAGAAATAATTTGTGGCGAAAAAACGAGTGACGCTACCCTCGCAAAAGCGTTCGATTTCGTCCAGCAGATAAAGAAAACCCCCATCGTCGTTAATGACAGTGTTGGCTTTTTTACTTCCAGAACCTTTGCTTCGCAATTACAAGAGGCGGCAACTATGGTCAGTGAGGGTATTCATCCAGTCAGAGTTGATAACTTAGGAAAAGCTATTGGGATGCCTGTAGGCCCACTAACGGTAAATGACGAAGTAAGCTTAACGATTGGTATCAAAGTACGAGAAACGCAAGTCGCCGCGGGCTTGATAAAGGCCGAGGATGATCGTTGGCCTGAAGGGAACAAACTCATCGAAAAGCTTGTGAAGGAACACAATCGCGGTGGTCGCTATCACGGTGAGGGCGGGTATTTTAATTATGTTGATGGTGACAAGGCAATTTGGCCTCAATTACTTGATATGTATTACGACCCAACCGTCGACATTTCCGATAGTGACATCAAAGATAGGCTGTTGTTTATAAACGTAATAGAAAGCTTACTGTGTTTGGAGCAGGGTGTGTTGAAATCAGTGGCCGATGCCAATATCGGCAGTATCTTCGGGATAGGTGCACCCATTTGGACAGGCGGATACATTCAATTTGTTAATAGCTATGGGCTTGAGCGCTTCCAAGCCAGGTGTGAAGAGCTTGCTGAAAAATATGGTGAGCGATTTAAAGCCCCCGCCATTGTAGGAAAGAAAATAGCAGCAGGTGAATTATTTCTTTAGAAATACTTCACCTATTTTTTCGAACAATGTTGCTTTATATATTTAGATTGAAGGGGCGTATAGCATGAGCCAGTTAAAAACACCGTTAGACTATTTCTATTATTGGGAAGAAAAAACACCTACTGACATATTTCTGCGGCAGTCTCTAGGCAATGGGCAGTGGAGGGAGTATTCATGGGCAGAAGTAGGAGAGAGAGTTAGAAAAATAGCTTGCTTTATCCATTCTCGCAACCTTCCTCCTCAAAGTAAAATAGCGCTTTGGTCAGCAAATTCAGCTGATTGGGTCATGGTAGATTTGGCTATCATGCTAAGTGGGCACATCAGCGTGCCCTTATTCCCCAATCAATCAGTCAAGGCCGCTAATCATGTACTAAAAGAATGTGATGTGTCGCTAATGTTTGTTGGTGAGTGTGGGCAAGAGCAAAAGTTTGCAAAATGGAATACTGCAAACGTCACCCTAGTGGGCATGCACGGCTGTTCGATAATGGTAGACCACAATTTAGCGCAAATTCAGCAGAAGTTTGGTCTTGTGTTAAGTAACCCAAAAGCAGAGCTTGATAGTCTAATGACAATAGTTTACTCATCCGGCACAACGAGTACTCCCAAAGGCGTTATCCACTTGTATTCTGCGCCGGCAAAGGTGACGCCCTCTATCGCCAGAGAGTTCAAAATTTCACGAGAAGAAGGGTATAGAGCCTCACTTTTCTCTTTTTTGCCACTGGCTCATATGGCAGAGCGTGCCCTTGTTGAATTTACGGGTCTATATAGTAATGCCTGTATTTCATTTTCTGCAGGCCTCGACGATTTTAGTGACGAAATCGTTAGCGTGCAGCCTACATTTTTCTTTGCGGTTCCAAGGCTGTGGGAAAAGTTTAAAATGTCGGTAGATAGCAAAATTCCCCCTGAGGCACAGGCTGCATTGAGTGAAGAGGATAAGCATAAAATACGATATATGTTGGGCCTCTCTAGAGCTGATATGATCCTGAGCAGTTCAGCGCCGCTGCAACCAAAAGTACACCAGTGGTACTTAAATCTGGGAATTAAAGTAAGAGAAGTTTACGGAATGACCGAGACTTTTGCGACAGGAACGGGATGCTTTGAGGATATACCCGCGTCGGGAACAGTAGGGAAACCTATTGGTGATATCGTAGAGGTCAAGCTGTCCGATGAGAACGAGGTCCTTATGCGATCTGAGGGCATGATGCTTGGTTATTATAGGGCTGAGGAGAAAACACTAAGCGTGCTTAAAGATGGGTGGTTTCACACGGGCGATTGCGGTACTTATGACGAGAATGGCAACCTAGTGGTTACCGGGCGTAAAGGAGATGAATTCAAAACAGCCAAAGGAAAATTCATTCATCCGGTACCGTTAGAAAAATGCTTCAGCGGTGTACCGGAAATAGAGCAATTTATCGTCGTAGGGCAGGGGCTTAATCAACCGATTTTGTTAGCGACACGCTCTGAGTCTGCTTGTTTATTAACAAACAGTGAGTTGCGCGATAAGCTGAAACATTATTTGTCGAAAATAAACACCACACTTGCCCCTTACGAGCGTATTTCGCATATTCTAATTACTCGGGCTGCATGGACAATCGATAACGGTATGTTGACTCCAACCTTGAAATACCATCGAAAAACCATTGAAAGCTGCTTTAAGCCAGACGCCCTAAAATGTTGTGAAAACAAGGAAGAGGTTATCTTTGTTTAATATCGAGACCCCTTGTATTACATGTATTCGATACGGTATTGATGGGATTAATGTATGAGAGTGTTCTAACTTTAAGCCAATGAAGAAAAAGCAATCGTTACAAAAAGCAGCCTTACAACACCTGTTTGCTGGCTATGAAAAACATGGGCTTTCAATTAAAGCGTTATTTACCGAGTTGGGTTATGACGCGGAAGATTTTGAAGAAGCCAGTTTTAGGTTGCCGTCAGAAAAGTTGGGAAAACTGGTTCGACTGGCAGCAATCAAACTCAACGATGAAACCATAGGCTTTTTTGAACGGCCCACAAAACTAGGTGGCGTGAAGATAGGTGTGCTGTATGCCTTACGAGGTAAAACACTGCGAGATGCGTATTTCAGACTATTTAAATATCTAATGCTGTTGCATGATGATTTAGATATAAAACTGGTTGAGAGCGGTGAAGAAGCGAATATTGTTATTAACATAAAGCGAGAAGAGTCGGATGCAGACATGCTGGTCTATATAACGCTTATGTTGTTTGTATTTAGATGGTCGTCTTGGGTAACAAATCATCGAATATCGCTTAATCGCCTAAATTTCAGTGGAAAAAAGTCGACTTACTCACACGATTTAGACTCTGCTTTTCCCTGTCGTCACTATTACGAAAGGCCGCAGACGGAATTAAGTATTTATCGAAGCGACCTAGAATTACCTGTTACTCAAAAAGAAGAAAGTGTTACTCAGTTTATAAATTCCCTTTCCAACTTACTTATTAACCGCATGTCTGACGCCAGCATTACGGCGCAAATTAAACGCATGTTGAGAGAGTGCGACAATTTAGAGAATTTACCACTCAAAAAGGTGGCTGATGATCTGAATAAAAGCCCGCAGACTGTTCGTCGCTATCTTGCCCAAGAAAATACAAGTTTTGCGGCATTAAAAGAAAGCGTTAGGAAAGATATTGCAACCTACCACCTTACGCAAAAAGACACCTCTATTAAAAACATTGCCTATCTGGTCGGTTTTTCAGAACCCAGTGCCTTTATACGCGCATTTAAGAAATGGACTGGCCTCACTCCTGGGGAATGGCGCGAACGTCAATGATCGTTTTGGTCTATTCTCTGGCGCTTTCGGTCATCGGTAAGCACTAATTAGGTTGTTAACATGTTGTGAAACTTACATTGAACGTTGGAGTAGGACCATGTTACCGAGAACCTTGTTTAGTTCTGAGCACGAGATGCTGCGTGATAGTTTTCGAAAATTCTTACAAACTGAAGCCGTTCCACATTACGAAAAATGGGAAAAGATTGGGCAGGTTGATAAATCAATTTGGAAAGCGGCGGGCGAGCAGGGCTACTTAGCACCGCTCGTTTCAGAGGAGTATGGCGGGCTGGGTCTAGACTTTCTATACAACGTTATCCTTACAGAAGAAATCGGCAGACTTGGACTAAACGGAATAGGTTTCCCATTACACTCTGACATTGTCGTTCCTTATCTATCGAGATTAGGCACTGAAGAGCAAAAACAAAAATACCTTCCCGCGTGTGTTTCTGGCGAAATAGTGACGGCAATCGCCATGACAGAACCAGGAACAGGGTCTGATTTGCAAGGAATCAAAACTACAGCAAAAAAAGAGGGTGATGACTTCGTTATCAACGGAAGTAAAACGTTTATTACGAACGGTCAATTAGCTGACTTGGTTATTGTTGTCGCGGTAACCGACCCAACCGCTGGCGCAAAAGGTTTAAGTTTAATACTTGTTGAGGCAAATACACCCGGCTTTGAGCGAGGTTCAAATTTAGCGAAAATTGGCATGAAGTCTCAGGATACTTCGGAATTGTTTTTCAATGATGTGAGAGTGCCTCAGTCTAATTTGCTCGGCCCCGAGGGAAGTGGCTTCGCGCAATTAATGGCAGAGTTACCACAGGAGCGCTTAACAATCGCCGTGCATTGTATGGCAATGTGTGAATCTGTTTTAGCGCAAACCGTTGAGTATGTTAAAGAGCGAAAAGCGTTTGGCCAAAATATAGGGGCATTCCAAAACACCCAGTTCGTTTTAGCAGATTTAGACACTGAAATTGATGCGGCCCGCGCTTTTACAGACCGCTGTATTGAATTACATTTGACGAAAGACCTCACTACAGAACTTGCATCAAAAGCTAAATTATTGGTGACTGAACTACTCGGAAAAGTGGTTGATAAGTGCCTACAACTTTACGGTGGATACGGTTACATGCTGGAGTACCCCGTCGCAAGGGCATACGCAGACGCACGCGTTATGCGAATTTATGGCGGTACAAGTGAAATTATGAAACTTATCGTTGCTAGGCAGCTGCTAAAATAGCTACCTAATACGCTAATCAGCCTTTACCGTCGGCTTGACGGAAACAACCGCTATAGACGGCTTATGCTGTATGCGGTTGGCCCTCAAGCCGTTAGCGTTAAGGAAGCCGAGGCATCGTGTTACTCATGATGCCAAGTATACCCTTTTCGTCTACGCTCTAAGTTACCGTCAGATTTCAAACAGCATATCTGTGCGAATAATGTATTTAACGCCCTTCGTTATTGGCGTTGAACTGTGTAAACAGTGCAATGAATGATGTCCATGTGGAAATAAGAGCACACCGCCTGCAGGCGTTCGCACATTTACTTGTGCTTGCCTGTCGCCTCGTTTCGCTGGTTTTCCCGGCTGGTCAGCATTAACCAAAAACTGTGTATCTCCTCCTTCGAAATTGTCGTTAAGCAAAATAAGAAACGTCATTTTGCTATACCTGTCCGAATAGGCGTTATGAATTAACGTGTCTCCTTCCACTTTAGAGCCAGGCCAGTCCCCATCAATATGATATTTGAAATAATCACCTTCTTGATATCGGTAAAACCGAAAGCGAGTATTGATACCCAGCGGTTTTTTACCGTCAAATATGGCAAGGTTTTGCTGAGTTAAAGACTCAATGCGCTGCCATATCAAGCGCTCCGTAGCATCATCTACCACGATAGTTACATTGTCGTTATGTCGAATTTCACGGGGTAGTGACACTGCCGCATCTTTTAAGTAGCCAAGCTCTTCCGACGTTTTCAGTAGTTTTCTACACTCTTGTTCGCTAAAAACATTCAGAAGTTGGTAGGCGCCAGGCACTTCACTTATTTCACGGCGAACCGTTTGTTGCTGAGTTTGCGCTGATGAACTATCAAGCGCAAAGGCGTTATCTGTATGGGCAGCCCATGTAGGAATAGCTGGGTTTTGTGCGCCAGGTTCACGCGCTATAACGAAAAAGTTGTCTTTCATGATACTTACCTCATGCACTTATTACTTGTACTTGTGTAAACTGGCGATGCCCTTCAAGTGAACCGTGATAACCAAAGCCGCTTTCTTTCGCGCCCACCCATGGACCATCACCTGCGCCTGGGCCACCGTTAATACCCACCATGCCAGCTTCCATATTTTCTGCTACGTAGGCAGCGTTACTCTCGCCAAAAACGACTGCACCAAGACCAAGGGGAACGTTGTTCGCACGCATGATGGCTTCATCGATATTGCTAAAACTATCAATAGCGACGACCGGGCCAAACGTTTCTTCTTTTGCCATCAACATCTCATCTGTTAAACCGTCGATAACGGTGGGTTGAATATAAGGGGGGAGGTAATCATCGCTGCCCAGTAAAAAACGCGCGCCTTTTTCTTTCGCGTCTTTTAAATGATGAATTATCTGCTGGTGCTGCTTTTTATTAACGATGGGGCCAATATTTACTCTGGGTTGGTCCCACGGCCCAACGCTATACTGCTTTGCAATCTCCACCACACGTTCTACAAACGTATTGTGGATACGCTCATCAACGTAGATACGTTCCGTTGATGTACACATTTGACCAGCATTTTCGAAACTACTCGCCACGGCAAAGCGAGCAGCCTTATTGATATCAGCGTCTGCAAGAACGATCATAGGGTCGTTGCCACCTAGCTCCATAACAAGTCGATGAAGTTTGTTGGCCGAACTCGCCATAATATGTTTTCCGGCTGCCGCTGAACCAGTAAATGCGACCATATTAATATTGCTGGCAACAAGTGCTTTGCCCACTTCTCCGTCACCATGAATAACTGACAGCACGCCATTGGGCAAAACTTCATTGAGTGTTCTTACGAACATGTCAGCAACCAAGGGAGTGATTTCTGAGGGTTTCAGTACTACGGTATTTCCTGCTACAAGTGCTGGTAGAAGTAAATTATTTGCCATAGCCAAAGGGTAGTTCCACGGCGAAATCACGCCCACCACACCTAGTGGACGGTAGTAGATTTTTGTGCCGCTTGGCTTCTTTACTGGTGCAATAGCTTGCATGATCTCTCGGCAAAGATAAGACGCACTTTGTATGACCCCCATCACCTCATAGGTAGCTCGACGATGATCCTTACCCATTTCTTTAGAAATAAGGTTTACTAACTGCTCTTGAACACGGTTTAGGCGCGAGAATGCTTCAATAATTAGTTGTGCTCGCTGCTCTGATGTTAGCTTGCCCCATGCAATTTGAGATTGTTTTGCGTCATTTACAGCAGTAACTACATCGTCATTACTTGCGACCTTTACGCTTCCCACTTCCTGTTCATCAAGCGGGTTTCGAGATATTAAAATGTTATTCATTGCTTTCACCACCAAACACGATTGCGCGTATTTCTAAGCTTGTACGCGGTTTTTTAGCTTCATCGTTTAAAACATCCACCGCTGAGTGTGGTACCCCAAACATTCCTTGTTCAAATGTAGAGTCATACACTTTGAACAATAGCCCTTCACCCGGCGTCATTTCCGACTGATAAAACCATTTGTGATTAGGGTTATAAGTGATGGCAGCAAGTTCACCGATACGATCGGGATAGATAAGTTTGAGTCGCTGAAAATCAGTTGGCTGCACGGTAGATATATCGACCATGGCTAGCGGAGATGACTCCACTTTATTTCGTACAGGAAGCCACAGGTTCACCAAGGTATAATCGCGGTTTCTTAAATGCTCTTGCCCTTTTGTCTCTTCCATCATGCGGTGATTCGCTGATACATCAGTGTAGTCGTTGTGTACTGTTCTTACCGGGGCTCTATTGTGAATAGACTTATCCGCACGGGTAGTCGAGCGATAAGTATGATCAAAAATGATCACGTCATCACTGTTCATTCTGCGCTTCAACATATCGATTACATATGGATATAGTTGCTTTTGTATTGCCTCGTCATCCTCAAACGCTTCAAAGTCGGGTGAAAACGACACAACTTCAAAGCCGTTTTTTTCCAGTGAAAACGTGCTTTTTTCAGCGCGCATATCACTAACACTAATAGTTCGTTTATCTACTGACGATGTAAGTTCTGAAGCGCCAGGGCCCTTATACGTTTGGTCGTAAACCAAAGGGGCGTCGGGTGAAACGTAGTTTACTGAAAACATAATCATATCCTGTTCTTTAGCTTGTGATTTGATCCTACGCCTTTATCCATTACAATAAAATCAAGTGGATTATGTATGTGATACAACAAAAAATGGTAAGTCAGCTAGACATTAAGCAGTTGCGCACGTTTGTTGCGCTTATAAAAGTAAGAAACTTGTCGAGAGTGGCGGAGCAGTTAGGTGTTTCGCAACAGGCCGTGAGTGAGCATTTAAAAAGAATGCGCAATGTGTTTAATGACAGGCTGTTTGTTCGAAGTGGAAATGGTGTACAGCCCACCGCGCTCGCCGTCGCTTTACAGCCCAAAGTGACGGCTACGCTGGAAGCTTTTGATTCGCTTTTGACACCGGAAACTTTCTCACCTTCAACGACATCGACGACTTTCACGTTGGCATGCACTGACTTCGAGCAAGTGTCACTGCTGCCGAGTGCGCTTGCCGACATTCGACAACTTGCGCCGAAGTTAAAAATAGCGATAAAAAAGTTAGAACTAGATAGCTTGGCGAATGACCTTAAAAACGGTGAAGTAGATCTGGCTATCACAAATCCGTCGTTAGCACCTTCGACTTATCCCAGTGAAACGCTCTATCGCGAACGCTATAAATGTGTTGTGTCATCGCAAAGTAAGCTAAGCAAAAATGAAATGACGGTGGCTCAAATATCAAAAATACCTCAGGTTGTGGTTTCGCCCTCTCGAGGCGATTTCAGTGGGGCTATTCATCATTGGTTTGAAGCGAAAGGCCATCCTAGAGAAGTTTTTATGTCTTTTCCTACTTTCTCTGCAGCTATTGAAACAATACACAGTACCGACTTGTGTGGTTTCGTACCAAGTGCGCTTATACCTAATCGAAAGTTACGCGTGATCGAGTTGAATGAAACGCCGCCAGGATTTGATGTTATCAGCACATGGCATCATCGATTATCAAATGATCCACTGACTCTATGGATAAGAAAGCTGTTGATTAATACTATTGAGGGCCGTTCTACGCCGGGCTAGCAAGTAAAATATCGAATGAAGGGTCTATGACTGCGATAGTTATCAAAGTCCCGTCCGCGAAGCACAAATTGAGACTTTTAGTAGAAATTACCAAAACTGGCCGGTATTAATAATCTCAACTGCTAGCTACTTTTTCTGTCCGAATTTCATAAGGCTTAATGCAAGAATTGTATATCCGACAGCTAGCGCTAGCTCAATGAGAATTTTGTCAGCCACTTCATTGAAGCCAGCCCCCATTTGGTCTACTTGCACGAAAGCGGATATAGCCGTTGTCGAAGGAATGAGTAGCGCTATCAATCTAATAGGCTCAGGAATACTTTCCAATGGCCAAGAGATGCCTGATAGAAAAAATAGCGGTAACCCCATAACAACTAAAAAGAATACAACACCTTCTCGTTCTTTAAACACTTGTGATATTGCAAAGCCTAATGCGGTGACAGCAAGCAAAAATGGTATGGCTACACAATAGAGATTTAACCAAGTTCCGAGGCGTGGAATACCATACAAAAACGGCAATAGAATCTGGGTAACAGCAATCCATAGACAGTAGATTGCTATGTACGCAAGAGGAGCCGCCAATAATTCGACCCCTTTAAGAGGCTTGCGACCGGCATGTAAGATCCCAATCCCCATTAAAAATGATTGCTGTACAATCAACACAAATGCCGCAGGTATAACATAAGTAGCGTACCCGCCCGATGGGTTATACAATGCTATTGAAGTGTTCGTAATCGGACTAATCACTGTATTGGCTATTTCTGGATTTATCCCAGATGATGTTAATCGCACATATTCCACATCTGCGCCAATACTGCGTGTTGCTTGAAGTACTGCTCCCATCATAGCGTTATAAAGTAAGAAATAACCTGCATCACCGTACGCTGCGACTGGTGATGGCTTACCATCGATTAAGTCCCTTTCGAAATGTGCAGGGATCATCAACACCCCAACAACATTGCGTTCAAAGAACAACGTTTTTGCTTCTAGAAAGTTGTTTACAATAGATACAACTTGAACCTTGTCAGAAGAGTTGATGCGTCTAATAAGCTCGCGACTTGCATTTGAACCATCTTGATCAACAACGACAATTGGAACATCACGAGTTACTTCAGATTTATACGGTTGAGGATAAATGACCGCATAAATAATGATCGATGCAATCATGGTTGCACGGGCAGCAGGGTTGGTAACCAATCGCCTTATTGACGTTGCCATACTGCTAATCAAGCCTTTCATAAATTTCTCTCCAAAGAACTTGGATCGGATACATCCTTTGTTTTAGCTTGTTTGGTAAGTAGCAATAATGACATTCCACAAAATAGACAAAGCAACAGCAATAGCCAACCTAAAGTAGGCAGTGATACCCATGTTTCTGCGCCACGCACTACTTGATCGGTTCGAAGTTGGAGGTATGGAGTGAGGGGAATTGCGCCTCCCCATACAAAAGAAAAGTCGTTCATCATCATTCTTGGAAAACTAATTCCGGCAAATGCAAAAGCCGGTGCCGTCAGAATTCCTACCAGTCCAAGGCTACCAAGCGTGTCTTTAGCTAAAAGTGCTAAAAAGGTACCTAGTGATAAGCAAGAAAATATAAACAGCACAGTGTATCCCACATGCAAAAGTAAACTTCCTTTAAAAGGAATTTCAAAAAATACAAATAAAATTGAATCGGCTAAAAGCAATGTTGTTAAGTAAGCTAGTGCATATGGCGCGAGCTTTCCTAGCATTGACTTTATTGGAGTTTGCCCTAAGCGCACCAATCTCGACATATGTCCCTTACTATGACGATCACGAGCAAATGCCATTACAGCACTGGCACAAATAAAGATTTGCAATACTGCTGGCATAACAGCAGATAAAAGAAACTGGGTATAGTCAAGTGCAGGGTTGAACAGAGGACTGCGCTGCAATGGAATTGTGTTTTTTGCTGCCATAGCTTCGTAAGCAATTTGCCCTTTAGACTTGCGAACTTGAATTGATACACCTACCGAAAATGTACTAACAGCAGCATTTGCAGCGCGTGAAACAATGCCGCCTATAGTAAGCACTTGATTGTTGTAAAATGTAACAATTTCTGGTCGTTGCCCAGATAGTAAATCGCGTTCTGTATGATTGGGAATGAGAACAACGCCATAGACTTGTCCTTTAGATATTGCCCTTTTAGCCTCGGTTAAATTTGATAAACGAGCAACTATCTCCAGTTCAGGGGTCTCATCAACCATTCTAGATATTTGTCTTGAAACATTGCTATCGTCTTGATCAACAATCGCTACTGGGAGAGCTGTTGGCAAACCCTCATAAAAAATCGAGCACAGCAGCGCGAACAATAAAAGAGGGTAGGGCAGCAACATGAACGCCAATCTTGGTCGTTTCTTTATTTGGCGAAGTTCACGACGAAAAATACGCCAGAAACCCGGTTCGAGGTGACCAAACATAGCTTAGTCCCGTTCTAAGTTGATTAATGCACTCATTCCGGGTCTTAGCTGAGGATCGCGTTCTAAAGGCGTTAGTCGAATTGAAAACGTTCTTAAGTCGAAATCACCAGTAGCTTTGGTTGCTCGCCAATTTGCATAACTACCAAGTGCATTAATAGCTGTAACTTTTGCCTTAAACGTTTTATCCCTCAATGCTGGAACCCGAACACTCAACTGATCGTCAACCTTCAAACCATTTAAATAATCTTCTCTAATATGGAATGTAAACCAGGCATTATTGATGTCGACTACTGAAATGAGTGGCGATCCTGCTGAGAAATTTTTCCCCAATTCAGCCATACGAGCAGTTACTTCACCATCAATTGGCGATACAACTGTTAATTCAGCAATATCTGCTTCCATTTGTTTCACTGTAGCTATTGCTTGCTCAACTTGAGCTTGTGCTACGGCTTTTTGTTCTTCACTACTTCCATTCTCGGCTAGCAACAAGTTGGCCTCAGCAGCTTCTTTAGTCCTTAAAGCTGAGTCGAGTGAATTAGATGCTTCATCAAGATTTTGAGCAGAGGTAATTGCTGAATCACGCAGGTTGGCAACTCGGTCGTAAACTTTTTGGGCAAGTACTACATCTGTATTGGCCTTTTCCAATTGAGCCTTTCTTGCAGCTATCGTCTCGGGGCGAGTTGAATAAGTTAAATCTCTATTGGCTTCTGCGACGCTTAATGCCGCTTTCGCAGCTAAGAGAGCAGAGGAAAGCTGTGGGCTTTCTAGGCGCACCACAACTTGAGCTTTTTCAACTTTGTCACCAAAATCAACAAGCACTTCGGATACTCTTCCAGAAACGCGGGGAGTGAGATCTATCCTAGTTGCCTCAACTTCTCCTTGAATCAGTAGGGTGTCTGAATTTGTCATGGTTTTTATAGCAAAGCCAATCACAGCTACTGCAATAATCACACTAATTGCTATTAATTTACGCGTTGGCATTGACTCTTCCCCTTCACGGACAACTCATTAAATCTAGGTATAAATGCATTAATTCAGAATATGCAGAAATTACTATTTCTACCTTAGAAGACCTTATGAGCGAGCCTAAAGGCGGTACTTTCCACCTTAATGAACCGAGGGGCATTTTTCGCGAGAAAAAGCCTACCAAAACAATGAAATGAGTTATGGTAATGTTGTCGGATAAAATAACTTTGATTAGTGAATCGTCATTAGGTGAGTAACGCCTAAACTACACTAGTCATATAAGCTCAAGTCATATTCAATCTTCTAAGCAGTGTGAAAGACAGTAGACAATATAAATATATAGTTTAAAGTCCTCGTGGTTTATTTTAGTTACCTGTAAAACTATTTCAATTAGTTTACTTTTGGTGACTTGGTTTTATGCATGGATCCAATTTGGATTTTCTAGGTATTTAACTGCTTGATACCTATCCATTTTAAAGAGAAGAAATGCTTCAACGATTTACCGTAGAATTTAAACCACAAGCCATAAATTAAGTTGCATACTACGAACTCTGGCACGTGCATGATTCGTCTAAATCGATTTGAGGAGCTTTATTAATAAGAGATTGGTCACCATGCGATGGACCGACACTCGGCCGCCATGCTTGTGTGGCGATTTTCTGAAATTCAGACACAAAAAAACCGACTCAAAAGTCGGTTGTAGTATCTACTTCTAAAAGAAGAGATGGTACCAGTGGGCGGGCTTTGATTGGACCGACACT
>TARA_B100001057_G_scaffold501292_1_pt1 | contig 21356 bp, 22 predicted proteins | sample TARA_B100001057 | Tara Oceans TARA_B100001057 (sample SAMEA2621839) | marine metagenome | biome: marine biome (ENVO:00000447); feature: surface water layer (ENVO:00002042); material: "saline water (ENVO:00002010), including plankton (ENVO:xxxxxxxx)" | depth 5 m
GTGTTGCATCAACAAATAAATTTAAAATGTTCATATTAATTTTTTTTAATGTTTGGAACTCTAAATTTATAAAAATATTTGTAAATACAAACAATCAGCCTAAATAATTATTTTTACTTTTAATGTATTATGTTTTCAAAGATTAAAATTCTACTTACTGGACTGGTAATTTTAAGTTATTATATCCCCTTTTTCAAAATCCAGAATCTTATTGCAATAGTTATGTTCTTGACTGTCGGTGTTCTTCACGGAGCATGCGACATAACTTTAATTAACTATAAAAAAAATAATGAAGACCTTGGAAAAAAAATAATTTTCATAGTCCTATACTTACTAACAGCTTTTTTTGCTTTTTTATTTGTTTATAATTTTCCAATTATCGGATTCGTAGCTTTTTTATTGATCAGCAGCTACCATTTTGGAGAGCAACACCTTCATCATTTGGTTTTGAAGACTAAACTGAAGTTTTTTCACTACTTGATTTACGGTCTTTTGATATTCATGATGATGATTTATACCAACAAAATCTTTGTTTTTGATGTTCTGAATCAAATTTTAGGTAACGATATAAAGAGCCTACCATTTGATATATTTCTTTTTACAACACTTTTTTTTACTTTTTTTCTATGGTGGATTGATAATAAAAATTTAAAATTCTCTGCTATAAAAGAAATTTTAAATCTATCCTTACTATTTCTTTTATTTTACAGCTCAAATCTTATTGTATCATTTTCAGTATATTTTGTTTTATGGCATTCAATTCCTTCAATTCTTGACCAGATTAATTTTCTCTACTGTGAAATATCAATTAAATCAATTCTTTTGTACATGAAAAACAGTGGTTCATATTGGATAATATCAATTGTGGGACTCATTTTTCTTTTTTACTACCAAGACATGATCGGGGAAGATTTTTACATGTTACTATATTCATTTTCAGCTTCGGTAACTATTCCGCATATTTTTTTAATTAATAATATTTTATCTGTCGATCACAACTAGTTTCAAGATAATATACTAGATTTTTTTTCATAAATTACATTGATTTAAAAAATAAAAACCAATGAAAGAAATAGAAATTTTAAATAATGCTCAATTAAATTTTATACAAAATGGACTTTATATGTTGACTTTCGCAGTTCTGATATTTATAACGTTTAGACTAATAAGATTTCAAAGAGAGGCTAATTCAAATATTTTTGGTAAAGTTCTTGTTACAATTTTTGGGTTCTGCACTGTTTTTTTTGGATATAATGTTTTCTCTTACTTATATGTAAATCAACTTTCTCAATCATATAGTTTGTCGGAGCTTAAATCTACTGGAGTTGAGCTATCTTCTATATCAGAGCAATATATTGATATTACCGGTCACACGGTTGCTGACGGCTTACCATCGTTTATGCCAGAGCCAGCAGCAATTGTTTTTCTAGTGACATTTGCTATTATGGTTATTGCTGGAACATGGACAAACCTATCAAAAGATTAAGATTACTAAATATGTTAAAATTATGATTATAAAAAGCTCTTGATTTGATTAGGGGTTTTTAATTTATGATTGTTTTCTTATCTAAAACAAAGAATTTTATTTTGATACAAATAAAAAGTCCAGGACGTATATGTTTTTTTGGAGACCACCAAGATTATCTTGGTCTTCCGGTTATTGCAGGTACAATTGACCGATATATTTATCTAAAAGCATCTAGAATAAAATATGATTTTTTTGAGATCAATCTTTTAGACTATGACAAATCAATAAAAGTTGAATTTAAAAATGATCCAAAAAAAATTTCATCATCTGATTATTTTCGTGCGGGTCTTTGTGTCTTAGAGAAAAATGGAATAGTTCCGGATAAAGGTTACAAGATTGATATCAATGGAGATCTACCAATTAATGCCGGCTTATCGAGCTCTTCATCTCTAGTTGTCGCTTGGATTAGGTTCCTTGTGCAGGAATTTGCTCATGATAAAAATATAGACAATCTTCAAATAGCTAAATGGGCAGTTCAAACTGAAGTTGATTTTTTTAAACAAGCAGGTGGTATAATGGATCAATATACTATCGCTCTTGGAGGTCTAATACTAATAGATACATTAAATAAAACATATAAAAACCTTCAAGGCAATCTAGGCCCTCTTTTGGTGATTAACTCGGGTGAGCCCAAAAATACCCAAGGTGTTTTAAGCAATGCTCGTGAAAATGCTCAGAAAGCTTTGAACTGTGTAAAAAAAATAAACCCAAATTTTGTCCTAATTAATTCTAAAATAAATGATTATGAAAAATATAAAAATCAAATTCCAATCAATCTTCAGCCTTATTGGGAATCAACAATTCTAAATTATCAGATAACAAAAAGTGCAATCAACCATTTAAATCTCCACAATCCGCCAAGAATCAAGCTTGGAGAATTAATGAATTCTCATCAATTTCTTTTAGAAAACAATATTAGAAATACACCCATTAAATTAAAAAAACAAATGAAACAAGCCCTAAAATCTGGTGCGACAGGTGCAAAAATTGTTGGATCAGGCGGTGGAGGATGCATGGTTGTAATGTTGGAAGAAAAAGAAATAATTCAAGTAAAGAAGTCAATATTGGATGCAGGGGCAAAAGATGTATTCGAGGTTAACATAACTAATTAATTATATAAAAAATGAAAAATTTAATAATCATGGCTGCTGGCGCCTCATCAAGAATGAAAAAATCTCTTGATCAAGTTGATCTATCATTTAGCGTCAAAGAAGTTGCGTATTCACAACACAAATCTTTAATACCTGTTGATAAAAGTGGAAAAAATTTACTTTATTATATCTGTTTAAATGCTAAAAAGGCTGGATATAGTTGCATCTATCTCCTCACATCTGCTCAAAATAAGTCTTTTCATGATTGGATTGAAAAACATGATTCAAATTCTGAATTGAATGGCATTAAATTTTTTATAGCAATTCAAAAAATTCCAAGTAACAGAATTAAGCCTCTTGGAACTGCAGATGGAATCCAACAAGTTTTAGATCAATATCCCACACTTTTGGGTGAGAGATTTACAGTTTGTAATGGAGATAATTTATATTCCGTCAATGTGCTTCGCACTTTATTGAATCATAATACCTATTCACATGCTATTGTTGCATATGATAGATCTTTTCTACAATTCCCAGAGGAAAGAATAACAAAGTTTGCATTAATGATATTAGATCAAAATAATTATTTGAAAGATATTGTTGAAAAACCTCCAATTGAAACTCACGATTCTTTCAGAAATTCCAAGAATGAACTATTTGTAAGCATGAATATTTTTAATTTCAATGGATCAAAAATTTATAAATTTTTAGAAGAATGTCCTTTAAATCCAGAGAGAGACGAGAAGGAGCTACCAGAGGCAGTCAGAATGATTTTGAAAGAAGAAAAAAATTCAGTTTTAACATACATTGTTAAAGAACATTTAAAAGACCTCACATATGCTCAGGATATTCGAGATTTTTAAAATCATTAAAAAGAATCAAAGATAATTTGATTGACTAAATCCGCATGTTTCTCTATGTGCACATGTTCAAATGTACTTATGTCATATTGGTGCTCTATGAGCCTTGTCAGCATGAAAAAACTAGAGCAAGCCCCAAAAATTATGCTCACAAAGTTTGGTTTTGGTATAGCTGTAAACTTAGGGTTGATAGAAGCTTTATTAAGAGCACTTTGACCTATGGTTGTAAGAGGGTCAATAATTGAGCTGATTAAATATTCGGATCTCCAACTATTTTGTCCCATTTCCATGTAAATTATTTTATAAAATGGAGGGTTTTTCGCGCAAAAATAAATTAGTTGTCTAGTGTAAGATCTGAGCATGGGGACGCCCTCTATATCTTTAAGATCAGACCTTATAGCTTCAAACTTTTCAACGATTAATTTTGAGAGATAGTCAATGGATCTTTTCCACAGCTCTTCCTTATTGCTGAAATGATAACTTATCAATGGATTTGTTATTCCTGCTTTTTCTGCGATAAATTTAAGCTGTGTTCCCTCAAAACCAAGATCAGAGAAATACTCAAGGGCTACAGATAATAAATTATCCATTTTAAGTTCTTGAGATAAACTTGGTCGCCCTCTTTTTCTTTTTTTATTTGATTTCTTCAATTAAATTATTTTATGGTAAAATAAATTAAATTAATCATAAATATAGAGAAAAATTGAATTGAATCATACATATTATATGTTTAAAATATCTAAATTGCAAACATAATTAAATTGTAATTTAATAATAATTTATTGTAAATTTATATTAAAATTTAAAAGCGATGAAGATTTTAGTTTGCATCAGTAATGTTCCAGACACCACATCAAAGATTAACTTTACAAACGAGGACAAATTGTTTGATAGTAACGGTGTCCAATTTGTAATTAATCCTAATGACGAATTTGGTTTAACCAGAGCAATTTGGTTTCAAGAGAAAAATCAAGCATCTGTCACTGTAGTAACAGTAGGTGATAACACTTGTGATCCAATATTGAGAAAATGTTTGGCAATTGGAGCAGACAAAGCAGTTAGAATTAATGCAAACCCCTCAGATGGTTATTCTGTGGCAAAAGAGCTTAGTACAATATGCGCAAAAGATAATTACGATCTTATTATTTGTGGAAGAGAATCAATAGATTATAATGGAGGTATGGTGCCTGGTATGCTTGCACAAATGCTAAATACACCTTTTGTCACAAATTGTATTTCATTAGACATAGAACAAAATAAAGCTTTCGCAAAAAGAGAAATTGATGGTGGAGTTGAGAAAGTTAGTTGTATGTTGCCAATTGTTATAGGCGCTCAAAAAGGTTTGGTAGAGGAATCAGATCTAATTATACCAAATATGAGAGGGATAATGCAAGCTAGACAAAAACCCCTTGAAGTATTAGAACCGTGTAATGCAAAATCAAAATCTGAGATTAACAAGTTTCAAAAGCCTGAATCTAAAAAAGGTGTAAAGCTGGTTGATCCTGAAAACCTAGATGAATTAATAAGCCTCTTACATGGTGAGGCAAATGTTATTTAAAATTTAATAATATGGCAATTATAGTATACGCAGAGAGTCAAAATGGCGAATTTAAAAAAAATGCATTTGAAGCAATATCCTATGGAAAATCTGTAGCACAAGAAACCAATAAAAATTTAGTAGCTATTTGTGTAAACGCAAAAGAACCCAAAATTTTAGGTAACTATGGTGTAGACAAAATAATATCAGTTAATGATTCCTCGCTTAATGAGTTCACTGCTCAAAACTACGCAAATGTGATCTCAGAATATTCTAAAAATGAAAAAGTTTCAATTTTAGTGATGAGCTCCTCTGCAGACTCTAAATATATCGCTCCGTTAATTGCAGTGCAACTTGACGCTGGACTTGCATCAAACGTTGTCTCGAAGCCTTTAAGTTTTAAACCACTGACAGTAAAAAGATCTTGCTTTACAAATAAGGCATTTAATCATACTGTTTTCAATAGTGAAGTTAATATTATTTGTGTTTCAAATAATTCCTTCGGTATAAATGAGTCAAAAAGCGACCCTGAACTGATTGAGTCAAATCAATATCAAAAAAATAATAAAATAAAAGTTGAGTCAATTGATGCATCGTCTAGTTCAATTAGTATTGCTGATGCTGATATTGTCATTTCAGGAGGAAGAGGGCTTAAAGGTCCAGAAAACTGGTATTTAATTGAAAATTTAGCAGAAACGCTCGGAGCCGCTACAGCATGTTCTAAACCAGTTTCTGATATGGGATGGAGACCTCATAGTGAACATGTGGGTCAAACAGGGAAACCTGTTGCTTCAAATTTATATATAGCAATAGGAGTATCAGGAGCAATTCAGCATTTAGCCGGAATTAACGCCTCGAAAACAAAGGTTGTTATAAATAATGATCCAGAAGCACCTTTTTTTAAAGCTGCCGACTATGGAGTAGTTGGAGATGCTTTTGAAGTAGTCCCAAAACTAACAGAAAAATTAAAATCTTTTTTCAATAAATAAAAAAACAGGTCCATCGACCTGTTTTTGAAGATAAGAATGTTTTACAGCAGAGCTAAATTTATAGGTGCCTGCTGAGTTTTTGTTCTTAAATAATTAAAATAAAACATAGACACCTCCTTTCAATATTAGATTAAACATAACTGTTGTCACAGCATCATAATTTTCAAAAATAAAACACAATTATTAATATAAAAAATTTTTAAGGCAAGTAAATGTTAAAATAGATTTTTAATTATTTTACAATTTTCTTTAGAGTCAATCCTTGCACTAGAATAGTAAACAAGACAACCATGTAAGTTAAAAATAAAATCAAGTCTTTACCTTCTCCAATTTGGTTAGGTAGATTTAGTGCTAGTGCAATACTCAGACCGCCTCTTAGTCCACCCCAGGTAATAATCAAAGCAGTTTTCTTCTCAAAAGACTTGAAAAAAGAAAGAAAACTAATTGGAATCCATACGCCAATACCTCTTGAAACTACAACTATCAATATTACCAATACAGACATTAATAAGTAACTACTCTCGAAATTTTGAAAAATTGGAATAATTTCTAAACCAATCAAAATAAACAGAATTGCATTTAAAGTTTCGTCTAAAAGATGCCAGAATTTATAAACATATTCTCCCATGGCTTTTTGAAGCCCCTCTTCTTCCTTATTAGTATCAATATTCCGATTTAAGAAAAGTCCCATAACCACCACCCCTAAAACACCAGAAAAATGAAATTGATGAGAAACAATAGAAACCAATAAAACCAAAGACAGAGTTATTAAAACCTCTAATTCTACATGTTCGTTTTCTATATATTTTACAAGTTTAAGTCCAAGAAAACCAATAAATGCGCCCAAAGCAACTCCACCAATTACTTCAGTTGCAAATAAAGAACCTATACTAGCCGCAGAAGTGTTCTCAATCCCTTCTAGTTTAATGTTAAGAAGTGTCAAAAATATAACAACTCCAATACCATCATTGAAAAGTGATTCACCTGCGATTCTGGTTTCAGTTATTTTAGATAGATTCATTTTCTTTACCATCGCAAGCACAGCAATTGGATCAGTTGGGGCTATCAAGGCACCGAAAAGTAAACAATCAACATAACTTAGACCTATAGTGTTCAATCCTAAATAGGGTTGCTCTACTAACCAATAGAGCCCTGTCCCAACGACAAATGTTGAAAAAATAACTCCAAAAGAAGCAAGAAGCAGAATTGTGATCTTGTCCTTTAATAATTCATGAACATCTACACTTATTGCTCCTGCGAAAAGCAAAAAGGGTAGCATCACATCAATCAATAAAACCTGAAAATCAAAACTTTCAATAAGATTACTGACCGTAACAAGAAATGGAGGTGATACTAATCCAATGATTAAAACACTTATTGATAACCCGATAGCTAGAATCATTAGACCAATTGTCTGAGGTAACTTCAATAGCCTAAGGTTTATTATTGAGAAAAATGATGCAAGCAGAAGAAGTATAGTTGTTAGTTCAAGAAAATCCATATTTGTATTTTTTAATTTTTTATCTGTAAACTTTATACATTTTTGAGATGTATTTTCCTAAAACATCGAATTCTAAGTTAACAATTTCTCCTTTAATAATTTTATGAAAGTTTGTGTTTTTGTATGTGTGAGGAATAATTGCGACTGAAAAAGATGATTTTTTGGAATCCAAAACAGTTAGACTGACACCATTAACAGCAATTGAACCCTTTTCTATGGTAATGTTTTTTTTTGATTCATCATATTCAAAAGTATAAATCCAACTTCCTTTTTCATTTTTAACAGATACACATTGTCCAGTCTGATCAACATGCCCCTGAACAATGTGTCCATCCAGAAGTTGATTAATTTTCATCGCTCTCTCGAGATTCACAATAGAGCCTACATTGAGTTTTCCTAAATTAGATTTCTTTAATGTTTCGTCTATTGCTGTAACCTCGTAATCATTTATACCAATTCCAGTGACGGTGAGGCAAACTCCGTTGTGTGAAATACTTTGATCTATATTTAATTCATTAGCTAGATCACTTTGAATTTTAAAATTTATATTAGATTTTTGTTTAGTTATTGATCTAATTTTGCCCAAACTCTCAATAATACCTGTAAACATGACAATTAAATTTATTTACCTTTGAGAAAGTAAAATTAGTTAAATAAGTGAAAAAAAACAGTTCATGAGTAAAATTAAAGTGGGCATTTCAATAGGAGATCCCAATGGGATTGGTGTTGAAATAATTTTATCTGCTTTTGAAGATAAAAGTCTTTTCAACAATCTAACCCCCATAATTTTTTCACCAAAAAAAATTATTGAGTTTAACAAATCTTATTTCAAAAAAAAAAATGATATTAATCATATAAGTAATTTATTTAACTGTGAAGAAAATAGACTAAATGTTGTTAATTTTGATTCTGAGGGTTTTGAGGTAGAATTTGGAAAAAAATCGAAGATTGCCGGAAGCATTTCAAAAATATCACTTTTACATGCTACAAAAGCAATACGAAAAAATAAAATTGATACGCTAGTTACATCTCCAATAAACAAGAATTCGATTCAATCATGGGATTTTAAATTCACGGGGCATACTGATTTTTTAGGAGATAATTTCTCAGGTAAACCTTTGATGTTTATGATAAATAGAGAATTAAGAGTAGCTCTGTTAACAGACCATATACCTTTAAATAAAGTAGCAGGAGCCCTTTCAGCAGTCTCTCTAAATATAAAGATTAAAAAGGTCTTTGAAAGTTTAACAAAAGATTTTAGTATAGAAAAACCAAGGGTTGCAGTTTTGAGTTTAAATCCTCATTCTGGTGATTGTGGTGTAATAGGAAATGAGGATGATAAAATAATAAGGCCCTTGATAAATAAATTACAAAGTAAAGATTTATCAATTGAAGGCCCATTTGCTGCAGACAGTTTCTTTGGTTCACAAAAATATAAATCATTTGATGCCACCTTGGCAATTTATCATGATCAAGGATTGATTCCATTTAAAACCCTTTCATTTGGTAAAGGAGTTAATTTCACTGCTGGTTTAGATATAGTTAGGACCTCACCTGATCATGGAACTGCATTTGATATTGCAGGAAAAGGTATTGCGAAGTCAAATTCGTTTAAAGAGGCAATATTAGAATCGGTGAGGATTTTTAAATCAAGAGAACAATATTCAAATAGACTAAAATAAATTTGTTTCTTGTGGGTGTAAATTTAAAAAAATTTTAAATTTGCATCCCTGTAATCAAATTATATGAAAGCTTTGGACCCTTTTGTGATAAATTTTGCAAGTTTAAAAAAAGGAAAACAGAGCTTAACAATTTTACTTGACAATAAGTTCTTTGCAAATTTTGATTTTTTTGACTTTGATCAAGTTCAGTTAAAAACAAACATTGAAATTGAAAAACAAGAAAATATTTTTAATTTTTTTTTGGTAATTAGTGGCTGTGTTGATGTATTGTGTGATTTATCAATGGAAACTTTCAAATTACCAGTTTCCTCAAACTTTAATTTTTCAGTTAAATTTGGAGATGCTACTAAAAATATAAATGATGAATTACTTGTTTTTCCACATGGCACAAAAGATTTTAACATATCACAACAAATTTATGAAACAGTCGTATTATCAGTTCCTGAAAAAAAAATTCATCCAGGGGTAAGAGATGGTTCTTTAAAATCCGTAATTTTAGAAAAACTTGAATCATTAAAACCTAATAGTAAAAAATTTCCAAGAAGTAACGACCCAAGATGGAATAAATTGAAAGACCTATTAAATTAAATATAGTAAAATGGCACATCCAAAAAGAAAAATATCCAAAACAAGAAGAGATAAAAGAAGAACACATTACAAAGCTTCAAACCTACAAATTGCTACTTGTAAGACAACAGGAGAAAATCATCTCTATCACCGAGCTCATTGGCATGAAGGTAAATTATACTACAGAGGTAAGGTGTTAATTGACAATTCCGAAGTTGTTGATTCGTAATAAAAATTTGTCAACTTGACCCACTAAAAAAGGTACTTTTATTTAATAAAAAAAAACCTATCTTCACTCAAGATTCAGCAAGAAAAGTCGTCTAATGTCGCAAACAAAAAAACCACTCAATGTGTTAAATGCTTCGATAACTGCGATAGGGGGGTATGTGCCAGATGAAATATTATCCAACTCCCGACTTGAAACCATGGTAGAGACAAATGACGCTTGGATTCAGGACAAAACTGGGATAAAAGAAAGAAGAATATTGAGCGATCCTCAAAAGGCTACATCTTATCTAGCAATAAAGGCTGCAGATGATCTTATTTCAAAAAATAATATCAATCCCAAGAGTATAGATATGATAATTATTGCCACCGCAACACCTGATATGCAGATTGCAGCTACTGCATCATATGTTGGAACAAAAATTGGAGCTATAAATGCTTTTGGGTATGATTTACAGGCAGCATGTTCTGGATTTCTATATGCAATGTCAATGGCGGCTGGCAAGATAGAATCAGGACGGTATAAAAAAGTTTTAGTTATTGGTGCCGATAAGATGTCTTCGATAGTCAATTATGAAGATAGAAGTACGTGCATTCTATTTGGTGATGGAGCTGGTGCAGTTTTATTTGAACCAAATAATGATGGACTAGGATGGCAAGATGAATATTTTAAGAGTGATGGAGGAGACAGGGAAACACTCAAAGTCAAAGCTGGTGGATCGCTTTTTCCAGCAACTAAGTCTTCTGTTTCACATAAAGATCATTATCTTACAATGGATGGCCGTAAGGTATTTAAATCTGCAGTTTCTGCAATGACGGAGGCAAGCACTAAAATTCTCCAAAGAAATAGAATTTCAGGCAATGATGTAAATTATCTTTTAGCTCATCAAGCTAACGAGAGAATTATCGAATCAGTAGCAGAAAAAATGAAATTAAACCCAAAAAAAGTTTTAAAGAATATTGCTTATTATGGAAACACAACAGCTGCCACGATACCTCTTCTTCTTTGTGATTATCAAAAAAAATTTAAAAAAGGAGACAAAATCATCTTTGCAGCTTTTGGTGGAGGTTATACATGGGGAGCTGCTTATTATATATGGAGTAAAAACTAGAAATATTAGTAACTTGCAAATATGAACATCAAAGAAATCCAAAACCTGATTAAATTTATATCTAAGTCTGGAGTTGATGAAGTTACCATTGAGAAAGATGATTTCAAGATAACGATTAAATCTTCAGGTGAAGTCAACAAATCATACTCAAAACAAGAAATAATAAACCCAATCACACCAAACGATAATTTAGAGGGTAAAACTGCGGATGTTTTGATTGAGACAAGTAATCAAGAAATTCCAAAAGAAGAAAATGAAAAACACACAGTAATCAAATCTCCAATCATAGGTACATTCTACAGAAAATCATCACCGGATAATCCACCTTTTGTTGAAATAAATTCTCAAGTAAAAAAAGGAGATACATTATGTGTTATTGAGGCGATGAAACTTTTCAATGAAATTGAATGTGAAATGGATTGTAAGATAATAAAAATTTTAGTTGATGATCAAACACCAATTGAATTTGATCAGCCCCTATTCTTAGTTGAGCCTTCATAATATTTTACATATGTTCAAAAAAATACTTGTAGCAAATAGAGGAGAAATTGCAATGAGAATCATCAGAACTTGTAAAGAAATGGGTATTAAAACAGTTGCCGTTTATTCTACCGCAGATAAGGAAAGTCTTCATGTACGTTTTGCAGATGAAGCAGTTTGTATTGGACCTGCACAAAGCGCAGACTCTTATTTAAAACCTGCAAATATTATAGCGGCAGCTGAGATAACAAATGCTGATGCAATTCATCCTGGTTATGGATTTTTATCAGAAAATTCAAAATTTTCAAAAATTTGTGACGAGCATAGTATAAAATTCATTGGTGCTAGTTCTGAAATGATCAGTAAAATGGGTGATAAATCATCTGCAAAAGAAACTATGAAAAAAGCTAAAGTTCCGACAATCCCTGGTTCAAATGGAATACTAGAGTCTTTAGATGATGCACGTAAACTGGCAAAAATAATTGGCTACCCAATAATGCTCAAAGCAACAGCAGGAGGAGGTGGAAAAGGAATGAGAGCTGTTTGGAAGGAGAGTGATCTTACCAAAGCATGGGAGGGAGCAAGAGCCGAATCACTTGCTTCTTTTTCAAATGACGCAATGTACATGGAAAAATTAATTGAAGAACCACGACATATTGAAATTCAAATTGTTGGTGATTCTTTCGGAAAAGCATGTCATCTGTCTGAAAGAGATTGTTCAATTCAAAGACGCCATCAAAAATTGACAGAAGAAACTCCATCACCTTTCATGACAGAATCATTACGAAAATCTATGGGAAAAGCTGCCATCAAGGCAGCTGAATTTATCAAATATGAGGGAGCTGGTACTGTAGAATTTTTGGTTGATAAAAATCGTAAGTTTTATTTCATGGAGATGAATACGAGAATTCAAGTAGAGCACCCCATCACAGAACAAGTAATTGATTTTGATCTTATTAGAGAGCAAATAAAAGTAGCCGCTGGAATTCCCATAAGCGGAAAGAATTATATTCCTAAAATGCATTCAATCGAGTGTAGAATTAATGCAGAGGATCCAGAAAATGATTTTAGACCATGTCCTGGAAAGATCCAAACGCTTCACTTTCCAGGGGGACACGGTGTTAGACTGGATACTCATGTTTATAGTGGATACATAATCCCTCCATTCTATGACTCAATGATTGCTAAGTTAATTACAACTGCGCAAACAAGAGAAGAAGCGATAAATAAAATGAAACGTGCTTTAGACGAGTTTATCATTGAAGGAGTTAAAACTACAATACCTTTTCACAAAAAATTGATGGAAAATAAGGAATTTATAAACGGAGATTACACAACAAAATTTATGGAAACTTTTTAAATCAATGAATTATTAATAAGATATTCTGCTATCTGAATTGTATTTGTTGCCGCACCTTTTCTTAAATTATCAGAAACAACCCAAAGATTAAAAGTGTTTGGTTCAAATAGGTCTTTTCTTATCCTACCCACATAAACATTGTCACTGCCTTCGGAATTTATAGGCATTGGATAAATATTATTATCAACGTCATCCTCAACAACAATACCTGGAGAATGCTTTAAGACCTCTTTAATCTCATCAATTCCAGTTTGTGTTTTGAGAGAAATATTAATTGATTCACTATGACCACCAACTACTGGTATTCTTACTGCAGTTGAGCTTATCCCGATTGAAAAGTCATCTAAAATCTTGTGTGTTTCATTTACTAATTTCATTTCCTCTTTTGTATAACCATTCTCGGTAAAGTCATCACAGTGTGGAATGGCATTTTTGTATATTGGATGAGGATAAGCCATATCACCTTTTTTATTGTTAAGTTCATTTTCTAATTGCATAACTGCTTTCACTCCTGTTCCAGTTATGGATTGATAGGTGGAAACTATAATTCGTTTAATTTTAAAAACTTCGTGGATAGGGTTCAATGCAATCAGCATTTGTATCGTTGAACAATTTGGATTAGCAATTATTTTATCTTTTTTAGTTAAAATATTTCCATTTATTTCAGGGATAATCAGCTTGATTTTTGGATTCATCCGCCATGCAGATGAGTTGTCAATTACCGTTGTACCAATATTTCTAAATTTAGGCCCCCATTCCTTTGATACTGTGGCACCTGCAGAAAAAAGAGCAATGTGAGGCTTAAGATTTATTGATTCCTTTATAGAAACTATCTTAATTTTCTTATTATTAAATTCAATTTGTTTCCCCACAGATTTATCAGATGCGACAGGAATTAGTTCTGATATAGGTAATTTTCGTTCAAACAAAACTTTCAGCATTACATCTCCAACCATCCCAGTAGCACCAATTAATGCTATTTTCATAAAATGAATTTTGTATCTAAAATTACATTAAAAATATTTTACTTAGTAAAATAGACAGAATTATAACAATTTAATTAATAATGTTTACGAAAAATAAACACGTTTAATTCTCGAGCTAAGGCTCGACAGTAATTCATATGAGATAGTACCAGCTGACTCCGCAAAAATATTTGCAGGATTTCCTTTATCAAAAATAGTTACTTCATCGAATTCTGTACAGTCAATTTCAGAAATATCAATCATGAAAATATCCATACAAATATTACCAATTATGGGAGCCTTTTGTTTTTTAACCAGAATATTCACATTTTTATTTTTAAAATACCTCCCAATTCCATCAGCATGACCCAAGGGTACAATACCAATTTTTGATTTTTTATCAGCTTTCCAACCATTGTTATAGCCAACATATTCGCCTTTTTTTATGTTATGAATTTGAATAATTTTCGATTTAAGCTCAGCAACTGGTAATAGACGTTTATCCCAATCCATATTATTAGAATATCCATACAATGCGATTCCAGACCTCACCCAATCAAATTTATATTCTGGATAATTAAATATTCCAGAGCTATTTAATAAATGAAATTTGATATTTGAATCAAGATCATGGAATATTGATTTTATTTCATGAAAAATTTTAATTTGCTTGTTTGTATATGAATTATCTTTTTTGTCCTCGCTGGCGGATAGGTGAGAATAAATAGATAGTATTCTAATAGATGTATTTGAAATCATATTTATTATCCAATTTATGTCCTCACTGTCAAAACCAAGTCTATTCAATCCTGTATTGAATTTTAAATGAACTAAATATTCTTTTTTTGATTTGGTTAACAATTCGATAAATGCCTTTAGGATTCTTTTGGAATAGATTGAAGGCTCCAGAGAGTAGTTAATTATATCTTGCAATTCACATAGGTCAGGATAAAAGACCATAATATTACAATTAATACCATTTTCTCTGAGTAACTTTCCTTCAGAAACTGATGCAACTGATAGTCTTGAGACCCCTATGCTATTGAGTTTTTTTGAAATCTCTATGATTCCATGCCCATATGCATTAGCCTTCACCACACCAATGAGATTCTTTTTATCTTTTGAAATTGATTTTAGGAAATTTACATTTTGCTCCAGTCGATCCAAATATATATTTAGTTTTGTCAATTTATATTCTTTATTGTTTATCTAAGTTTATCGTTTTTCTAAAAACATTTTGTAATTTTCATTAAAGCAGATAATCACAAAACTTTTGCCAACAAAGTTATAAAAATGTAAAAGATGAAATCTTCATTAAAGCAAGACATAAAAAATTTGTCAATACAAATTTCTAAACTAAGCGAGGGCACAAAATCACAAGACTTTTATGACTTAGCAATACAGCTTTTTGAAAAAACAATTTTATTAAATAATCAAAATGCCTCTATTGAGAAAAATAGTTTAAAGAAACATTTAGATGATAATAATTTGAGTTTTATAAATGAAGATCTTAATCATATTGATGAAGGGGAGAATCAATCAGTTGAACCACTCATTGAAACAATTAAGGATATGATCCCAGAAATGCCAGAGAACAAAATTAGCTCATCAATGTTTATTGGCAGTAGTGATAGAATTCTATTTGAGAGAAAAGATTCAACTAAAAGTAAAAATCATCATAAAAATGAAAATAAGATTAATGATATTTTCGCAAAAGAATTAAAAATAGACTTAAATGATCGCTTGGCATTTATTAAAAATCTATTTGATAAGAATGAGAACGATTATGATGAAACCATTTCTAAAATAAACTTATTCAATGATTGGAAATCAACAATTGATTTTATTGAAAATCGTGTTAAACCTAAGTATGATTCATGGAATGAACATGAAGAAATTGAAAAAAGATTTTTAAAAATTTTAAGAAAAAGATTTGATTCAGAATAACTAAGATGGCTTTATACATTGTTCCAACCCCAATCGGAAATCTCACCGATATCACCTACAGAGCTGTTGAAGTATTGAGTGATTGTGATATAATTTACGCCGAAGATACCAGGATAAGTAAAAAACTATTAGATCATTATTCAATAGTTACAAGGATTGAAAGTTTTCATAAATATAATGAACACAGAAAGTTAAAAAGTATTATTAAAAAACTTGAACTGAAAAATAAAATTGCAATTATTTCAGATGCTGGAACTCCTGGTATTTCAGATCCTGGATTTTTGATTGTAAGAGAGTCAGTTAAAAATGGTTTTGATGTTATTTGTTTGCCTGGGCCAACAGCATTAATTCCCGCAATCATTCAAAGTGGTTTCCCTACTGATAGATTTGTTTTTGAAGGTTTTTTACCTCTTAGAAAAGGAAGAAAAAAAAGATTGGAGAGTTTGGCTAATGAGTCAAGAACAATAGTATTGTATGAGTCACCCCACAGGATTTTAAAATCGCTCAAACAATTTACTGAATTTTTTGGTGGGAATAGAAAAATAAGTGTAGTTAGAGAACTTACTAAAAAATTTGAAAATCAATTTAGAGGTTCAATAAATGATGCTATCAAATTCTATGAAAAAAATAAGCCAAAAGGAGAGTTTGTAATTTGTATTTCGTTTTTAAAAGTTGATTGATGGGAAATTCATGGAAATTAAGGGATTCACCGGATATAAATATTTCTAAAAGTCTGCAGGAAGAACTTAAAGTATCAAAAATTATTTCAGACCTCCTCACTTTGAGAGGAATCAAATCATTCTCTGAAGCTAAGAATTTTTTTAGACCTGAATTAAGCCAATTATTTGATCCTTTTCTTATGAAAAATATGAGAAAAGCAGTTAAAATGATTCTTAAAGCCATAAAGACGAAAAGAAAAATTATGATTTATGGCGACTACGATGTTGATGGGACAACATCAGTGGCTATACTTTATCTTTTTTTGAAAAATTTTGATATTGAACCACTAACTTACATTCCAGATCGTTTTGATGAAGGTTATGGTCTTTCAAACAAGGGAATTAATAAAGCTAAAGATGAGTCAGTTGAATTATTGGTTGTAGTTGATTGTGGAATTAAGGCAATAGATCAAATCGAATTAGCAAATTCATATGGAATTAAAGTAATAGTTTGCGATCACCACAAACCATCAAATGATTTACCTGAGGCAGCTGCTATTTTAAATCCCAAACAGCTTGATTGCGATTACCCATACAAGGAATTATGTGGATGTGGTATTGTGTTTAAATTTATTCAAGCTATCAATTTCGAAAAAGGTTTTTCTATCAATAAAATTGTGGAATTTTTAGATTTTGTGGCAATTGCAATAGTAGCTGATTTAGTACCAATTACAAACGAAAATAGAATCTTAGCATCTTTGGGAATCAAAATAATGAATAAAACCCCTAGAGGCTTTATAAAAGCATTTTTAAAAAATTTAAATCGAGATATTAATACCTCTGATCTAGCTTTTAAAATTGGACCCAGAATAAATGCTTCTGGAAGAATAAGACATGCAAATTACTCATTAGAACTATTAACATCTAAAAATGATGTTGATATTGAGCCAAAAATAAGATCAATAGAACTTTTAAATAGTGAAAGAAGATTAATTACTGAAAAAACCACAAAGCAAGCTTTAGATCAAATTGAAACACTTTCATACTCAGGTGAAAAAACTAGTGTTGTTTTTCGTCCAGATTGGAATAAAGGAGTAATTGGAATCGTCGCATCCCGACTGATAGAGCATTATTATAGACCTACAATAGTTTTTACAAAATCAAAAAATACTTACTCTGGGTCAGCCAGATCTGTTAAGAATTTTGATATATATAAATCAATTTCCGATTGTTCAGACCACCTTATTCAATTTGGAGGTCATAAATATGCTGCCGGTTTGACGTTATTGCCAGAAAAGTATAATGATTTTAAAAAGGCTTTTAACAAATCTGTTTCCGAAACTATATCAAACGATCAACTAGTTCAATCATATAAATATGATTTGGAGGTTTCCCTAGATCAACTTACATTATCAGTATACAGAATTATTAGACAAATGGGCCCCTTTGGAGCATCAAATCGAACTCCTATTTTTTGTATTAAAAACTGTATTGATAACGGAGGATCCAAATTGGTCGGAAATGAAAACAACCATCTGAAAATTCAAATTACAGATAAATCAGGACAGATTATGGATGGAATTGGTTTTGAAATGGGTAATTATATTTCGAAAATTAAAATGAAAAGTGAATTTGATGTCATAGCTCATTTAGAGGAAAATAATTTTAATGGAAATTTAAAACTCCAGTTAATTGTTAAAGAAATACTGTTTTAAGGATAGAAATATTAACTTGTTTCTTTATAGATATTAATTAAATGTTTTGTTGATTTATTTTTTTGAGTATTAACTTTTGATTTAATCGTGTCAAGAACATTATCAGCTAATTTTTTACCTAGCTCAACTCCCCACTGATCAAAGCTGAAAATATTCCACAAAACACCTTGTGTAAATATCTTATTTTCATAGGCTGAAATTAGCGCCCCTAGATTATATGGATTTAAACTTTTAATAAAAATCGAAGTAGTTGGTTTATTACCCACAAATACCTTGTATGGTAGAAGTTTATTTGGTGTTTTTTCATTTATCAATTCACTTTTATTTTTCCCTGTCATCAATGCTTCAGTTTGTGCAATAAAATTTGCAATTAATTTATCATGATGATTAGAATTTTCGTAGAGTGACTTTTTGAATCCTATAAAATCAGTAGGAATAAGTTTAGTCCCTTGGTGAATCAATTGAAAAAAAGCGTGTTGGGCATTGGTTCCAGTAGATCCCCAAATTATGGATCCAGTTTGATAACTCACAGATTTTCCATTTCTATCGGTTGATTTTCCGTTACTTTCCATTGAGGCTTGTTGAAGGTACTCAGGGAACGATCTTAGATATTCCGAATAAGGAATTATCGCCTCGGTTTCACAATGATAAAAATTATTATACCAAATACTAATAAAACTCATAATTACAGGTATATTTTTCTCAAATGATGCATTTTTAAAGTGTAAATCCATTGAATATGCACCTCTTAATAATTTTTCAAAATTATTATAACCTAAAGAAATACTGATAATTAGTCCAACTGCACTCCATAAAGAAAATCTTCCTCCTACCCAACTACTCATTGGAAAAATATTTTTCTTGATGATCCCAAATTCACTAACCTTTTTAATATTTGTCGAAACCGCTATGAAGTGGTTTGAAATATCATTTTTTTTAGCCGCACTTAAAAACCATGATCTAATTGTATTGGCATTTGTTATAGTTTCTTGAGTTGTAAATGTTTTTGATACAATTATAAAAACGGTCGTTTCTCTAGGACATTGTCGTAATATTTCGGTTAAATGATCACCGTCAATATTTGAAATAAAAAAAGTTTTTAAGTGATTTTTATAAAAACTTAGGGCTTCTGTAACCATTTTAGGGCCAAGATCAGACCCTCCTATACCAACATTAACAATGTGAGTTATCATTTTTCCAGTGTACCCCTTCCATTTTCCATTAATTATTTCATTAGAAATCTTTTCTATTTTATTGCGTGTAGTTTTTATTTGAGGAATTATATCTTCACCATTATAAATGATTTTCTTTTCCGAAAAACTCCTCATCGCTGAATGTAAAACAGATCGATTTTCTGTCACGTTGATTTTTTCACCATCAAAATAGGATTTTATAGCCTTGTTTAATCCCGCTTCTTTAGCAAAATCACTCATCATTTTCAGTCCTTTCTTATCGATTCTGTTTTTTGAGAAATCAAAATAGAATTCTTCCCATTCAAATGACATCTGTTTAAGACGAGATACATTCTCATCAAAAAAATCTCCTATGCATTTATCCTTTATTTGTTGAAAATGAGTAGAAAGCTTTTTCCAAGACTTCAAATCTGTTGGATTTTCATTTTTCATTTGAATTATTAGTATTAATTGCAGTTTTATATTTTAAAAATTCTGGTTCAAATTCAACACAATCCAATTCCTCCTTTATTGGATGCATCAAAGATAAATATTCATTTTTTAAGGTTTTTGATATTGGTTTTGCTTTTGGTAATTTTTGTTTGAATGGATCAACTTGTTTACCATGCTTCCAAAAGCGATAACAAACATGTGGGCCAGAAGTATTTCCAGTCATTCCAACCCAACCAATAATGTCTCCCTGTTTTACATTTTGACCTCTTTTAACGTTCCTTTTTTTCATGTGAAGGTATTGTGTTTTGTATATGTTGTTATGTTTAATTGTAACATAATTTCCGTTTCCTCTTGAATAAGATGACTTTACTACTTTACCATTAGCCGTTGCCATTATCGGTGTTCCAACTCCAGCTGAAAAGTCAGTTCCTTTATGTGGTCTAATTCTATTTCCATAATAAGCAATTTTTCTTTTCAAATTATATCTTGATGAAATTCTTGAGAATTTGACCGGCGCTTTTAAAAATGCCCGCCTAAGATTTTTGGCGTTTTCGTCAAAATAATCTATGATTCCTTTTTTGGCATCAGACTCGAATTTGAAAGCGTAAAGCCCTTTTCCTTTGTGTTCAAAATAAGCTGCTTTGACTTCATCAATGCCAAGAGAAATGGAATCATCAACAAATTTTTCTGTATAAATCACCTTGAATCGATCACCTTTTTGGAGTCTAAAAAAATCAATAGTCCACGCATACACATCAGATAAATAGTAGGTTAGTTGATCATTAAGACCGCTATATATCATTGTTTCATATAAAGAACTATTTATTATACCAGACCCTTGAAGAGTTGCTATTTTAATTGGCTTTTTTATTGTTTCTCCATAAATGCTGTCACGAAATTGAATTTTCCAATACGCAGAGATATCCTTCTCGTATATCATTGCATAGGGTTTTAAGATAGAATCTTTTGTATATAAAAGTTTATAAGGTTTTCCGACAACTAATCTTTTTGTATTGACTTGCCTTTTAGTTTTTTCTAAAATTTTATATACATCAGGGTAATCTATACCCTCAGATTCAAGTATTGCACCAAAAGTATCACCTCTTTTTATTCTTTTATCAATTACCCTAAACATTTTAAGATCGTAGCCATACTTGATATCAGGAATATACTTTGATTCTTCTGAGGAAATTTTTTTTGAATCAGATATATATGAGCAGCTGTAAAAAAATGAAATTAAGATTAAAGCCGTAGTCGTATGTTGTATTTTCTTCAATGCTCTTTTTTTCAAAGTTCAATAAAAATCATAAAAGATATTAATAGTATCATTTAAAGTTATCAAAACTTTATTTATTAGGAATTTTAATTTTAAATGGATGTTTTAAGTTTTTAAAATTTTCCAAGTCACATTTGATTGATCCAATTAGAATATCTGCTTCAATACGAATAGGAATTTTATTTAAATCATTTGACACCCAGAGAGTCACACTCTCTTCTTCTCGAAAAATACGAC
>TARA_B100001057_G_scaffold495315_1_pt1 | contig 21339 bp, 17 predicted proteins | sample TARA_B100001057 | Tara Oceans TARA_B100001057 (sample SAMEA2621839) | marine metagenome | biome: marine biome (ENVO:00000447); feature: surface water layer (ENVO:00002042); material: "saline water (ENVO:00002010), including plankton (ENVO:xxxxxxxx)" | depth 5 m
CAGCCTTTGGTTCTTCTGCAGCTGGCTCCTCAGCCTTTGGTTCTTCTACTTTCGGTTGTTCTTTAACAAGAGGTTTACCTGCTAACCAATCATTTACAAGATCTTGAGGAAGAATCCTCTCTTCAAAAGAGTAGCTATCAGAGCCCTCTTTTTTAATCATTCTGATTGCCTTTGCAAGTTTTTTAGAGCCAGTTTGTAAACTAGCTACAGCTTTTTTTGCCATCTTATTTAATTTCTTTGTGAACAGTCATCTTCTTCATGATAGGGTTGAACTTTTTAATTTCAAGTCTATCAGGAGAATTTTTCTTATTTTTTGTAGTTATGTATCTAGAAGTACCTGGCAAGCCAGATTCTTTATGCTCTGTGCATTCTAGTATTACTTGAACTCTGTTACCTTTCTTTGCCATTTTTACTTAATTAAACCTTGTTTTCTTGCTTCTTTTACAACTTCAGTTATACCTATCTTATTTATTGTTTTCAAAGTTGAAGCAGATATTTTTAAGGTAATCCATTTATTTTCGTCAGGCAGAAAAAAACGCTTTTTAATAAGATTAACATCAAATCTTCTTCTAGTTCTATTTAAAGACTTAGAAACATTGTTTCCAAACATGACCTTTTTACCAGTAATCTCACAAGTCTTAGACATAATTCAAACGTTTTTTATAACGTGCAAAACTAATGTATTTAAGTTTAATAAAAAAATAAATTTATTGGTTAATAATTTTATCTGTAAAAAGTTTAAATGAATTTGTTGTAGCTTCTTCAATGAAGTCTACTCGAGATTTTGTGGAATGAAACTTTTGACAAATTATTTCATCTTTTGATATAATCGCGACGTAATAATCACCAACATTTGATGTTTTATCATCAGTTGATGGTCCAGCATTACCTGTAACTGCAATTGAAAAGTCAGTAAGAAATTTAGCTTTTGACATTTCAGCCATTTTTACTGCAATTTCATGACTAACAGTAGAGTACAATTCAAGATCATTTTGATTTATACCTAAAACATTTAGCTTTGAACTTTTACTATATGAAACTATTGAACCCAAAAAGATATTTGATGATCCTGGGAATTTTACAATTGAGGATGAGAGATTTCCCCCAGTACAACTTTCTGCAAAAGAAATTGTTTTGTTATTTAGAACAAGGAAATCAAAAACTTTTTTTATAACTGTCATTTTACTTTTAAGCTAAACATTTTATTGGTGCTTATAAATCCTTCCAACAAGTCTCCAGTTTGAATTTTTGATACGCCAGAAGGAGTTCCTGTAAAGATCAGGTCTCCAATTTTAAGTGTAAAATATTGAGAGATATAAGATATAAGCTCATCTATATTCCATAGCATATTGGAAGAATTACCAACTTGTACTTCCTTATCATTTTTTTTTAAACTAAAACTAATATTTGATAGGTCTTTAAATTCGTTTTTGTTAATGAAATCACCTATTAAGCAAGAATTATCAAATGCCTTTGACTTTTCCCAAGGGTGACCATTATTTTTTAAATCAGCTTGAATATCTCTTGCAGTAAAATCTATACCAAGTCCGATTTGATTATAATATTTATTTGAAAATTTCTTGTCTATATGTTTTCCAACTTTGTTAATCTTCACAACTAGTTCAACTTCGTGGTGAATGTCATTGGAAAAAGATGGTATTATAAAGCTATTATTTTTTAAAATAATTGCTGAATCTGGTTTTAAAAATATTATTGGATCTGATGGTCTTAAATTGGATAATTCCTTAATATGATCAGCGTAATTTCTTCCAATACAAATAATTTTCATTTTACTAGTTTAGGAGACTTAACTTTAATTTTGTAAATATTTTCTTGGTATACTCTGGAAAATCACCTTTCATAATCCATGAGTAATATCCTTTATCTATTTTAAATACTTCAACAACTTTTTGACCAGCATATTTTCCAAAAGCAAAAATTGCATCATTCTCATCATCTATCCTGATTTTTCCTGCAAAGTCAAGATTATTATTTCTTTTAGTATATTCACTTATAAATTCAATATCTGGTTCAAGGTCTTTATATTTCTCAATTTGAGCTTTAAATACTTCATATGTTGCAATGGTATCATCAATTGCTGAATGCGCATTTTCTAAATCTTTATCACAGTAAAATTTTAAAGCAGCAGATAGATTTCTTGGTTCTTTTTTGTGATAAATAACCTGACTATCAACCATCCTCACTTTTGAAAAATCAAAATCAATATTGGCTCTAATTAATTCTTCAACCAAAATAGGTATATCAAATTTAATAGCATTAAATCCAGCTAGGTCACAACCTTTTATAAATTGATAAATTTCTTTTGAATAATATGTAAAATTAGGTTCATTTTCAATCATTTTATTTGTTATTCCATGAACCAATGTTGCTTGATAAGAGATTTCCATTTCAGGATTTATTCTCCATACTTTTTGAGACTCTTTTTTATCGATATCTACTCTCAATATTGCAATTTCAACTATTCTATCTTTACCAACTTTTGCACCAGTTGTTTCTAAGTCAAAAAAGCATATGGGTTTTGTAAGAGAAATATTCATTTTATATGGTTTGATTCATATCCCAATCCTCCAGATACTCTGCAACTCTCTTTACAAAACTACCTCCTACTGAACCGTTTATAATTCTGTGATCATATGTGTGGGATAAGATAAGTTTTTTCCTTATACCAATAAAATCTCCTTTGTCTGTTTCAATTACAGATGGTAATTTTCTAATAACACCTATTGCAATAATTCCTACTTGAGGTTGATTTATGATAGGAGTTCCCATTATTGATCCAAAATTTCCAACATTTGTTACAGTATAGGTTCCATCTGAAATTTCTTCAGGTTTCAATGAATTTGATCTAGCTCTGCTTGACAGATCATTTACAGCTAAGGTTAAACCTTTAAGGTTTAGATGATCTGCATTCTTAATCACAGGAACTATTAAATTACCATTTTCTACAGCAGTTGCCATTCCAACATTTATAGATTTTTTGATGAGGATTTTATCGTCAACAATAGAGCTATTTAAAATAGGAAAATCTTTTAATGATTTGACTACTGCATCAATAAAAAGGGGAGTAAATGTCAGTTTTTGCCCTTCATTTTTAAAGAAAGAGTTTTTATATTTTTCTCTCCAATCCCATAAGTTAGATACATCTACCTCTACAAAAGATTGAACATGGGCAGATATTTTCTTACTAATTGACATATGGTCAAATATAATCTTACCCATTCTATCAAGTTCTATTACTTGGTCTTCTCTTGATAAGCTTATATCAACAGATGTGTCATCGGTTACTTCAGAGGCGTCTCCAATTACTACATTAGATCTTGAACTAACATAATTTAATATATCCTGCTTTGTGACTCTTCCATCTTTTCCAGAACCATTGATTGAATCAAGTTCTTGATTACTAATTTTCTCCTTTTTTGCTATGCTCTTAACAAGGGGTGAATAGAACTTTTCACTTTTTGATTCGGACTCAACATTTTTATCTGGGCTTTTATCTAATAAGCCTAACGAGGGAATATCTTGTGCCTCTAGTTCCATTGAAGATTTTTCTTCAGGATCAACTTTTATTATTTTGTTAACTGTTTCAGAAGATATGTCAGATGGGCTATCATTTTCAATCATTTCAGTCTCAATCTCTGCAATTACTTCTCCTACCTTAACTACATCATTTACTTCAAAGTTTTTTTTAATGAGTTTTCCTTTAAATTCTGATGGTACATCCGAGTCTACTTTATCAGTGGCAATTTCAACCAAAGACTCGTCACTTTCAACTGAATCTCCAACATCTTTTAACCATTTGGTTATAGTTGCTTCTGCAATACTTTCTCCCATCTTTGGAAGTTTTAATAGATACTTTCCCATTAGAATTGTATTTGCAAATTTACAATATTAAATTATTACTAATTTGAAATATTACTTTCATAAGGTCGTCTATTTTGAATACTTCTTGCCAGGGTGACTTCATCCGTATACTCTAATTGATCTCCAACAGGTATTCCTCTAGCTAAAACAGAGACTTTTACGTCAAGTTTATTTAAAATCTTGAATAAATAGAAGCTGGTAGTATCAGCCTCGATTGTAGCACTTAAAGCAAAGATTATTTCATTGACTTTTTTATTGGTAATTTTTTTTTCAAGACTTGTAATATTTAGGTCATCAGGCCCAATTCCCTCAATTGGAGAAATGACTCCACCTAAAACATGAAATAAACCATTGAAAAGATTTGTATTCTCTATAGCTATAACATCCCTAATATCTTCAACTACACAGACTATAGATTGATCTCTTGATTCATTAGAACATATATCACAAATATCTTTATCGGAAATATTATGACATTCTGAACAATACTTAATTTGTGTCTTAAAATCAAAAATACTTTCAGATAAGTCTCTAGAGAATTCTTTTGGTTTTCTCAAAATTTCTAGGGCTATTCTTAGTGCCGACCTTTTTCCAATTCCAGATAATTGTGAAATATTATATACTAAATTTTCAAGTAGTTTAGAAGGAAATTCCATTAAGCTAATTTAGAAATATTCGTTGTAAGTTCTTTTGTATATTTATAAAAATGTTATCTCCACAAATTATTTTATTTGCTATTGTATCTTATTTTATTATACTAACAGCTATTTCATATTTTACTGGTAAAGATGATAATAATGAGACATTTTTTAATGCAAAAAGGAGCTCTAATTGGGCTGTTGTTGCCTTTGGAATGGTTGGAGCTTCTCTTTCTGGAGTAACCTTTATTTCAGTACCAGGATGGGTTGGTGAATCTCAATTCACATATTTCCAGGTTGTTATAGGCTACTTAATAGGATATTTAATTGTAGCTAACCTTTTATTACCGATTTATTATAATCTTGGATTAGTATCCATATATGAATATTTATTTGACAGATTCGGTAAAAAATCACATAAAGTTGGATCTATTTCATTCTTAATATCAAGAGTTTTAGGGGCATCTTTTAGATTATATCTAGTAGCTATTGTTCTACAAGAATTTGTTTTAGATGATTTTGGAATACCTTATGAAATTACTGTGATAATTTCTATCCTGTTAATATGGTTGTATACAAGAAGGGGTGGAATAAAAACCATTGTTTGGACAGATACTATTCAAACCAGTTTAATGATTCTCGCAGTTGTTTTGTCAATTTATTATATCAACAAAGATATTGGATGGACATTTTCAGAGTTTGTAACCTCTAATGATTTTAAAGAATTCAGTAAAATATTTGTAACTGATAGCATTATGGATAGAAGTTATTATTTGAAATCTATCGTTGGAGGTGCTTTTATAACTATTTGTATGACAGGATTAGATCAAGATATGATGCAAAAAAATCTTACTTGTAGAAATATAGAAGAAGCTAAAAAAAATATGATTGTTTTTAGCTTTATTTTGACTTGTGTCACTTTATTATTCATAGTTTTAGGTGCACTTTTGTATATATATTCAAATCAAAATGGTATTGATATTCCATTAATAGATAATAGTCCTAGAACCGATCTCTTATTTCCTGAAATTGCCCTTAAATCTGGGCTTGGAGGATTTTTAGGAATAACCTTTATCTTAGGCTTGATAGCAGCTGCATATAGTAGCGCTGATAGTGCGTTGACATCTCTGACCACTTCTTTTTGTGTAGATATATTAAAAATTGATAGCAATAAGTCTAGTTCTAAAAAAACCAGAAAATATGTTCATGTATTAATGAGTATTTTACTTATTGTTGTAGTAATTTTTTTCAGATATTATTTGGATAAGAATGTTATAGATAGCTTGTTAACAGTAGCTCAATATACCTATGGCCCACTTTTAGGTTTATTTTCTTTTGGGATATTTACTAATTACAAAATAGATGATAATAAAGTCTACTTTATAGTAATAATTAATATAATCCTTATAATAATAATTGGAAATATTCCTCCAGAGTTAATTGGAGGCTACAGTATAGGATATGAACTTCTGCCATTTAATGGATTATTAAACTTTATAGGGCTTTATTTGATTCGAAAATAATGTCAATTTGTCATATAAATTAATTGGTATTTTTTTTGCAGAGGTTAAATAAAAAAAAATTATGCCTAAAGGAAAGATTAATGTTTCAGTTGAAAATATATTTCCACTTATAAAAAAGTTTTTATATAGTGATCAAGAAATATTTTTAAGAGAACTAATTTCAAACGCAACAGATGCTTTGACTAAAATTCAACACTTATCAAGTGTAGGTGAAGTAAAAGGAGAACTTGGAGAACTTGGAGTTGAAGTTAAGATAGACAAAAAGAACAAAAAACTTCATATTATTGATAATGGAGTAGGAATGACTCTAGATGAGGTAAAAAAATATATTAATGACGTTGCATTTTCAGGTGCAGAAGAATTTCTTGAAAAATATAAAGAAACTTCTAAAGACACAGGAATAATTGGTCACTTTGGTCTTGGCTTTTACTCTTCTTTTATGGTAGCAGATAAAGTTGAGATTATTACAAAATCTTTCAAAGACGAACCAGCAGCTCACTGGATATGTGACGGTTCTCCTGAATACAGTATTAAAAAGAGTGACAAATTAGAAAGGGGTACAGAAATTATACTTCATATTTCAAAAGATTCAAAAGATTATCTTGAAGTTAGTAAAATTACTGAGCTACTTAATAAATACAATAAGTTTATGCCTCATCCAATTAAGTTTGGAACAAAGGAGGAAACTATTCCAGGGAAAGAAGAAGATAAAGATAAAAAGGTTACTGTTGATAATATTATAAATAATCCTAATCCAGCATGGACAAGACCTCCATCTGAATTAAAAGATGACGACTATAAGAAATTTTACAGAGAATTATATCCCTATCAATTTGAAGAACCATTATTTCATATTCATCTTAATGTTGATTATCCATTTAACCTAACAGGTATATTGTATTTTCCTAAAATTTCAAACGATCTAAATATTCAAAAAGACAGGATTCAACTTTATCAAAATCAAGTGTTTGTTACAGATAATGTAGAAGGTATTGTTCCTGAATTTTTAGGATTGTTAAAAGGAGTTATAGACTCCCCTGATATTCCACTAAATGTGTCTAGAAGTTACCTTCAGTCTGATACATCAGTAAAGAAAATAACTAATTACATTACAAGAAAAGTTGCAGACAAATTAAGTTCAATTTTTAAAAATGATAGAGAAAATCTTGAAAGTAAGTGGAATGATATAAAAGTTGTTATTGAATATGGTATGCTAACTGAAGATAAATTCTATGATAAGGCTGAATCATTTAACTTATTCCCATCTGTTGATGAGAAATTTTATACCTATGAGGAACTAGAAAAGAAGACTAAAAAATTACAAACCGACAAGGATGGTAACCTAATAATTCTATATGCACAAAATAAAGATGAGCAGTATACCTATATTGAATCAGCAAAAGAGAAAGGGTACGAGATTCTTTTATTAGATTCCCCCATTATACCACATTTAATTCAAAAACTTGAGTCAAAGAAAGAGAAACTTAAGTTCTCAAGAGTTGATTCTGATACACTTGAAAATTTAATTAAGAAAGATGACCAAGTTGTCTCTAAACTTTCTGATGAAGAAAAGGATAAGTTGAAACCAATGATTGAAAGTGCAGTTTCTGATGATAAATATACAGTTCAACTTGAAGCTTTAGACAGTAAATCTTTACCTTTTATGCTAGCCCAACCTGAATTTATGAGAAGAATGAAAGAGATGCAACAATCAGGTGGCGGTGGAATGGGAAATATGCCAGATATGTTCTCTTTGATTGTAAATACAAACCATGAATTAGTTGGTAAGATATTAAATACAAGAACAGAGAAGAAAAGAAATAGCCTTATAAAACAGTCTGTTGATCTTGCCAAACTTTCTCAGAATACTTTAACTGGCAAAGACCTTACAGAATTTATTAACAGAAGTATAGATTTAATCAAATAAATAATTCAGAATTATAGCTAATCTTAAACCACCAGTTAATAATAGATCCTTAACAGTTTCAAAGTTTTCATATTGATATTCGTAGCCTAGTTTATCATTAATAGATACATTATTGTATATCTCATTAGTGTATTCATGAATTTCATTTACCCAGTCTAGAATATCACTCCTTTTAAATTCTTTTGCTTCGTCTGTTAACACAAGAAAGCTTGGATTCGGTAGATTCAAAGCTAATTCGCTGTAACTCATATTGTGACTGTTTATCATCTCTGAATCCCATACTCGGTGAAGATTTGAATTTCTTCCAAACCATTTTACATATACCCTATTTGCCCCCCGATCTTCATATCTTCCTATGTGAAGGGGCTGATGAAGATCTCCTACAAAGTGGATAAGCAGCTTGAGATAAAATGATTTATCCAAGTCTGATACTGAATTACTCTCCAGAACATCTATACATCTATTTATTGCTATGTAAACATCTCCTTTTTCGGATGGTACTGTATCTTCGTAATCTTGATCAAGCTCCATGTTTATAAAATGCCAATCATAATACTCTGAATATCTTTTATCTGACTTAATATCATCTGCATAAGTAGATGCGTTTACTAATGTTTCTCCTTCAAGTATGTTATATATTCTTTCTCTGGTATTATCAGTCAAATAGTTGTTTGCAATCTCAGCTACCACTCTGTGTCCTGTTGACCCCCAATCCATAGTATGAAATAAAGAGCCCAGAAATATAATGGAATAAAGTATTTTCATATATAATTATTTAATATTTAAATATATTCTGACTAATAAATTAATTATATTATCATATTATCTAATTTTAAATTTAAGTTGAAAAAGTCATTCTTACTAATAATATTATTTTATTTATATTCAGCAGAAGCTTTTTCTCAAACTTATACTGTTAAATATATAGATAGTAAAATATTAATTGATGGGTTTGAAAATGAAAAAATATGGTCTGAAGCTAACATTAGTTCAGACTATTGGCAGTGGAAACCAGTTGACTCAATAAGAGCAATTAATCAAACTAAATTTAAAGCACTTTATGATGATCAAAACTTATATTTTTTGGTTAAATCATACAAAAAGGGTAACAACTATACTGTTTACTCCCTTAAAAGAGACTTTGAAACAGCAAGTGCCGATTATATTCAATTAATTTTCGATACGTTTAACGATGCGACAAATGCATTTCAATTTCAAACAAATCATTTAGGGTTAAAGGGAGATCTTCTTGTATCTAATGGTAATAGAGATCCGGGAAAAGATAGAAACAAATCTTGGGATGCAGAGTGGTATGTTGAAACACAGATTCTTGAAGATTATATATTATATGAAATAAAAATACCTCTAAATCAGCTTTACTACATAAGTAATTCCGAAAAATGGAGGTTTAATATGTATAGAAGTGACACTCAATCTGAAGAACATTCAACATGGGTAAATATTCCTCAAAATCAAAGGTTAGGCAACTTAGCATTCATGGGTGACTTTTATTTTGAAAAAAAGCTTGGAGACTCAAAAAAACCGGTTTCAATAATTCCCTATATAAATTTAATAACTGGTAAAGATTTTAATTTAAATAAATTATTGAAAAGAAATGAAATTGGTTTGGATTTTAAAATTCCAATTAGTAGTTCAATAAATCTGGATTTAACACTTAATCCAGATTTTTCTCAGGTTGAAGTAGATGATCAAATTGTTAATACTACTCAATGGGAAGTGAAACTACCTGAAAAAAGACAGTTTTTTACTCAAAACTCTGACTTATTTTCTGACTTTGGAACGGGAAGAGATGCTCAACCATTTTTTTCTAGAAGAATCGGAATTATTGAAAATAAAAATGGAGAAATTATTGAAAATAAAATTATCGGAGGTCTTAGACTCAGTGGTAAAATTAATGATAAAACTCGGGTTGGACTTCTAAATGTTATAACAGAAGAAAATATTGAAAATGAGATTCCAGAGAACAATAATAGTCTATTTACCATTAGAAAAAATATATTTGGATCATCAAACTTTTCACTTTTTTTTCTAAATCGAGAAAATACTAAAAAATATAATTTTTCAGATGAATTAGGTAAGTACAATAGAGTTATAGGTGGTGAATATAATTTAGCTTCACTAGATGGAAAATGGTCTGGTAAAATGTTTTTACATAAATCGTTTAGTTCAGTAGAAAAAAATGATAAAAAGGATTTAGCTTCTGGAATATTGATATCGCGAAATACTAAAAAACATTTCTTAATGCTTTATTCTGCATATGTTGGAGACGATTTTAGGTCAGATTTAGGATATTATAGAAGGTATGGAATGTATAAATTTGAACCGAACTATAGATTTAGGATTTACCCAAAGAATCCAAGAATACAAGAAATTGAACTATCACATTATGCAGCATGGGTATTTAGACCTAACCTTGATAATAATTATGAGGGGAATATCCATTATTCGTCAGTTCAAGTAAGATATTTAAATACAAGTAGGATTAGGTTAATGAGGAGACAGACTAAGACATACTTATATAACAGTTTTGATCCAACTAGAAGTGATGGTGGGATACCCTTACCTAATAATCAATTTTATGATTACTTAGATTATAGTTTCTTATATAGGTCCTCAACTAGAAATATCATTAGTACAGACACAGAGATTTCATATGGAAGTTTTTTTAATGGTGATAAATTCTCAATTTCGAGTGAATTTTCTTATAGAACTCAACCGATTTTTAATACTTCTATTAGATTCAGTTTTGATTCGATTAAACTTCCAGATCCTTATGTAAGTAAAGATATATTGCTAATAAGTCCTAAATTTGAATTGACTTTTTCAAAGAAAACTTTTTGGACAACTTATATACAATATTCATCTCAACTAGATGATCTGGGAATAAATTCTAGATTTCAATGGAGGTTAGCTCCCTTATCTGACTTATATTTAGTCTATAATGACAATTATTACACGTCAAATTCAATAATTCCTAGGCTAAGGTCAATAAATCTTAAATTTACGTACTGGATAAATATTTAAAATGAAAAAGTGTAAAGAATGTTATGAGATGTATGATCTTCCTCATCCGACAGCAGGGTGGGGTCAATTTCGCATTTTTGGTGATTATTGCCCAAAATGCGGTACTTTTAACTCTGAATTTAATAAAAGTTCAATAATTGCCTTCCTAATTTTCATTTTAATTGGGGTATTGTTGTATTTATTTAAATTAATTTAAAATTCGACATGAAAAGAATACTATCAACTATTATTTGCGTATTGTTTATTTTTTGTTCAAGTGATTCTGAATCAAGTAAGATGAGTATTCAAGGAAAAATTGATGGTCTTAAAAAAGGTAAATTATTTTTAAAAACACAGATTGACTCAACTGTCGTATCTGTTGATTCCATAATAATTAATGGAAAAAGTGATTTTAAACTAGAAACATTTATTAAGGAACCTGATATTTTTTATTTAGAACTTGATAAACAAGACGGTGACTCCCTTAATGATATAATAACTTTTTTTGGAAATAAAGGAGAAATTATACTGAACTCATCACTAAAAACATTTGACTCAAGTTTTGAAATAATTGGTTCAAAAAATACTGATTTGTTAATTGAGTACTTTTCAATTATAAGAAAATACAACAATCAAAATCTAGATTTATTAGAAATCTATTATAATTCACAACTAGAAAATAATCAAAAAAGAGTTGATTCAGTAAATACTTTATTAGACAACCTAATTACAAGGAAATACCTTTATACATTAAATTTTGCTATAACTAATTCATCCAACGAAATTTCACCATATATAGCAGTAAGTCAAATTCCGGATGCTAACAAGGAACTTCTTTTAAAAATATACGATACTCTTCCTGATAAAATTAAAAGTTCTAAATATGGTAAAATTCTTAATAAATTATCAGATATTGATAACTAACCAGAATATTCAACAAAGTTTCTAGGGGTCTCAAATAATGTTACTTTAAGCTTTAAATCTTTTGAGAAATGATTAATAAGCCTGTCATATATTAAAACTACAATATTCTCAGCAGTTGGATTTAAGTTAGCAAACTCATCTATATCTGTATTTAAATTTTTATGATCTAAGTAATCTTCAACTTCAGATTTAATAATATTTTTTAACTTACTAATATCATATACATATCCTGTCTCAGGATCAATATTTCCTGTCAAACTTACTATTAGCTCATAATTGTGACCATGAAAGTTTTGATTGGAACATTTACCAAAAACTTCTCTGTTTTTCTCATCTGACCAATCAGGTCTGTATAGCTTATGAGCTGCATTAAAATGTGCTTTTCTACTAACTGTTATCATTATTTAAATATTTATAAAAATAATCAAAAGCTATCTTAAACCACACAGTAAAATTTTCTGGATTGTTTTCTATGTCGTCTTTTATAGTGTTCATATCTGCCCACATATAATCATCTGCTTCTTCAAAATTAAGAACTGGATCATCGTTGTAAACTCCGTATAAAACATGATCAAATTCATTTTCACTTAATTGATTATCAAGTTCAGCTTTATATATAAAATCAAAAACTTTTCTAAGATTAGTTCTAATTCCCATTTCTTCATAAAGTCTTCTATTTGCAGCATCCATTATATCCTCGCCATCTCTTGGGTGACTACAGCATGTGTTTGTCCATAACCCGCCTGAATGATATTTGGAAGTAGCTCTTTTTTGTAGAAGCAACTCATATTTATTGTTAAAAACAAAAACAGAAAATGCTCTGTGAAGAATACCTTTTTGATGGGCTTCAAGCTTTGGCATCAAACCGACTTGATTATCATTCTTATCAACTAATATTACCTTTTCTTCTGACATTGAGTTAAATTAATAATTTAGCTCTTCTTCCTCTTTAGTAATTAACAAACTGTTGTACTCATCTTTGGGACCAACAATAATATCGTCATATTTCCTCATACCAGTTCCAGCAGGAATCTTATGACCAACTATTACATTCTCTTTAAGACCCTCCAAGTTATCATTTTTACCATTTACAGCAGCCTCATTTAATACCTTTGTTGTTTCCTGGAATGATGCAGCTGAAATAAATGATTTTGTTTGGAGCGAAGCTCTCGTGATTCCTTGCAGTTGTGTTGATGCAGTTGCTGGTTTTGCATCTCTAGCCTCAACAAGCTTTTTATCATCTCTTTTAAGAATAGAATTTTCGTCTCTTAAGGTTCTTGCTGAGACTACTTGTCCAAGTTTGAGGTTCTCGCTGTCTCCAGCTTCTTCAATTACCTTCATACCATAAAGATTATCATTTTGAGAAATAAATTCATCTTTAAATGTGAGCTGATTTTCTAAAAACAGTGTATCACCTGGATCAATGATTTTTACTTTTCTCATCATTTGTCTTACTACAACCTCAAAATGTTTATCATTAATTTTAACACCTTGAAGTCTGTAAACTTCTTGAACTTCATTTACAAGATATTGCTGAACAGCAGATGGGCCTTTAATATTTAGGATATCATTCGGCGTAATTGAACCATCTGATAAAGGCATACCTGCTTTTATAAAGTCATTCTCTTGTACAAGAATTTGATTTGAAAGTTTAACTAAATATTTTTTAATATCACCAAACTTTGATTCAACTATAATTTCTCTATTTCCTCTCTTTATTTTACCAAAGGAAACAACACCATCAATTTCAGAAACAACGGCTGGGTTAGAGGGATTTCTGGCTTCAAATAACTCCGTAACACGAGGTAGTCCACCGGTAATATCTCCAGATTTAGCAGACTTTCTAGGAATTTTTACTAAAATTTTACCTTTATCAATTGAGTCATCTTCATCAACCATTATATGGGCTCCTACAGGTAGATTATAAGATCTTATTGTTACACCCTTTTTATCTTGAATTAAAAGTGTTGGAATAAGTTTCTTGTCTCTAGTATCAGTAATAACTTTTTCTTTAAATCCAGTTTGTTCATCAATTTCAACTTGATAAGTTTTACCAACTTCGATATTCTCATATACAATTTTACCTGAAAACTCTGATACGATTACACCATTAAATGGATCCCATTGACAAATAACATCTCCTTTTGATACTTTCTGACCATTTTTAATATTTAAATATGATCCATAAGGAATATTATTAGAGCTTAATACATTTTTAGTTTTTGAATCTAGAATTTTAATTTCAGTTGTTCTAGAAATCACAATATTAGAGTTGTTACCCTCACTATCTTTAGTCTTAACTGTCTTAAGATCATCTATTTCTGTAATTCCGTCAAACCTAGAAATTAGCGAATTTTCCTCTGAGATATTTCCAGCTACACCACCAACATGAAAAGTTCTTAATGTTAACTGTGTACCAGGTTCTCCGATTGACTGAGCAGCAACAACTCCTACAGCTTCTCCAATTTGAACAGGTTTACCAGTTGCAAGATTTCTACCATAACAGCTCGAACAGATTCCTTTCTTGGTTTCACATGTAAGTGCAGATCTTACCTCTACAGAAGAAATTAAAGTTTTTTCTATGATACTGATCGCTTTTTCATCAATAAGACTACCTCCATCTACAATGATTTCATTAGTTGACGGATTAATAATATCGTTAAGAGCCACTCTACCAAGAATTCTCTCACCTAGAGTTTCGACTACTTCTTCATTCTTTTTAAGTGGTTTGACTTCAATACCTCTTAGAGTTCCACAGTCAAACTCATTTACAATTACGTCTTGTGATACATCAACTAACCTCCTTGTTAAATATCCTGCATCTGCAGTTTTTAGTGCTGTATCTGCAAGACCTTTTCTAGCTCCGTGAGTTGATATAAAGTATTCGAGTATTGACAAGCCTTCTTTAAAATTTGATAAGATTGGGTTTTCAATGATTTCTCCTCCACCTATATTAGATTTTTTGGGTTTAGCCATCAAACCTCTCATCCCGGTAAGCTGTCTAATTTGTTCTTTTGATCCTCTAGCACCTGAATCAAGCATCATATAAACAGAATTAAAGCCCTGCTGGTCCTCGCTAATTTGTTTCATTGCAAGTTCAGTCAAAGTTGCATTTGCTGATGTCCAAACATCAATAACTTGATTGTATCGTTCATTATTAGTGATAAGACCCATGTTATAATTTCCAATAATACCATCAACCTGATTATTAGCGTCATCAATTAGATTCTGTTTTTGCTCAGGTATAATAATATCCCCTAAGCTAAAAGATAGTCCTCCTTTAAAAGCAAAAGTATATCCTAAGTCTTTAATCTTATCAAGAAACTCAGCAGTTTCAGGTACACTAGTTACATGAAGTATCTTACCAATGATTTCTCTTAAATTCTTTTTAGTTAGGACTTCATTAAAAAAACCTGCCTTTTCTGGGACTACTTCATTGAAGAAGATCCTACCAGGAGTAGTCTCAACTATTTCGTAAGAGTCATCAGATTCAGTTGTTTTTACTCTACATTTAATTATTGAATTTAAATCAACAATTTTTTCATTGTAAGCCATGTTTACTTCTTCTGAAGAATAAAAGGTTGAACCTTCACCTTTTAATTTAAGTGAATCAGAAGATTTTCTAGATTTGGTCATGTAATACAAACCTAAAACCATATCCTGAGAAGGTACAGTTATGGGTGATCCATTTGCTGGATTTAATATATTATGTGAGCCTAACATTAATAATTGTGCTTCAAGTATAGCCTCAGGGCCTAACGGTAGATGAACTGCCATTTGATCTCCATCAAAATCAGCGTTAAATGCAGTACATGTTAAAGGATGAAGTTGGATAGCTTTACCTTCAATTAGTTTAGGTTGAAATGCTTGAATACCAAGTCTATGAAGAGTAGGAGCTCTATTTAATAAGACTGGATGACCTTTTAAAACATTCTCTAATATATCCCAAACAACAGGTTCTCTTCTGTCAATAATTTTTTTTGCAGACTTAACTGTTTTTACAATCCCTCTTTCAATTAACTTTCGAATTACAAATGGTTTATATAATTCAGCAGCCATATCTTTAGGAATACCACATTCGTACAATTTCAATTCTGGTCCCACAACGATTACTGATCTTGCAGAGTAATCAACTCTCTTTCCTAACAGATTCTGTCTAAATCTACCCTGCTTTCCTTTTAAAGAATCTGATAAAGATTTTAGTGGTCTGTTAGATTCAGTCTTAACAGCAGAGGACTTTCTCGTGTTATCAAATAATGAATCTACTGACTCCTGGAGCATTCTCTTTTCATTTCTGAGAATAACTTCAGGTGCTTTAATTTCAACTAGTCGTTTTAATCTATTATTTCGTATGATTACTCTTCTATATAAATCATTAAGATCAGAGGTAGCAAACCTACCACCATCTAGAGGAACTAGAGGTCTTAACTCAGGTGGAATAACAGGAATGACTTTTACAATCATCCATTCAGGAAGATTTTCCTTCCTCTCGTTACCCTCTCTGAAAGACTCAACTACTTGAAGTCTTTTAAGTGCCTCTGTTTTTCTTTGTTTTGATGTCTCGTTATTAGCCTTATGTCTTAGCTCATAAGATAGTTCTTCAAGATCGATTCTCGATAGTAATTCTATTAAACAGTCTGCACCCATTTTTGCAATAAACTTTCTTTCATCAGAATCATCTAAAAATTGGTTGTCAGCAGGAATAGTTTCCAATATATTCAAATACTCTTCTTCTGTCAAGAAATCCATTTTATTGACAGGTTCACCCTCAGCATTTTTTGCTTCACCAGGCTGAATTACAACATATCTCTCATAATAAATTATCATATCAAGCTTTTTTGATGGTAGTCCCAACAAATAGCCAATTTTATTTGGCAATGACTTAAAATACCAGATATGAGCTACTGGCACAACTAAGTTAATATGACCAACCCTATCTCTTCTTACTTTCTTCTCAGTTACCTCAACCCCACATCTATCACAAACAATTCCTTTATATCTAATCCTCTTGTATTTACCACAAGCACACTCATAATCCTTCACAGGGCCAAAAATTCTCTCACAAAATAAGCCATCTCTTTCTGGCTTATGTGTTCTGTAATTTATTGTTTCTGGCTTAAGAACTTCACCTCTAGAGTTACCAAGTATAACTTCGGGGGAAGATAGACCAATAGATATTGTGTTAAATCTTTTCTGTGTTAATAATTCATTATTTTTTGCCATAATATTTATGTTAATTTTCTTCTAATCTTATATCAAGTCCTAATCCTTTTAACTCATGCATCAGAACATTAAATGATTCTGGTAAACCGGCTTCAGGGAGATTCTCACCTTTAACAATAGATTCATAAGCTTTGGCTCTACCTATAACGTCATCAGATTTTATAGTTAAGATTTCTTGTAAAGCACTTGAAGCACCATAAGCTTCTAATGCCCAGACTTCCATCTCTCCAAACCTTTGACCACCAAACTGAGCTTTACCACCTAGAGGTTGTTGTGTTATTAAGCTGTAAGGCCCTATTGACCTTGAATGCATTTTGTCATCAACCATATGTCCTAACTTAAGCATATATATAACACCAACTGTAGCTGCTTGGTCAAACTTTTCTCCAGTACCTCCATCATATAAATAAGTATGCCCAAATCTTGGAACACCGGCTTCATCAGTTAGATCATTTATTTCATCTAAAGTGGCACCATCAAAAATTGGAGTTGAGAATTTTCTACCTAGCTCTTGACCAGCCCATCCTAGTACTGTTTCATATATCTGACCAATATTCATTCTCGAGGGAACACCTAAAGGATTTAATACAATGTCAACGGGAGTTCCATCTTCGAGGAATGGCATATCTTCTTCTCTAACAATCCTTGCAACAATACCTTTATTTCCATGTCTACCTGCCATTTTATCACCTACTTTAAGTTTTCTTTTTTTGGCAATGTATACTTTTGCTAACTTTTTGATACCTGGTGGAAGTTCATCTCCAACACTTATTGTAAATTTTTCTCTTCTTAGAGAACCTTGAATATCGTTTTCTTGTATTCTATAATTGTGGAGAAGAGATGAAACGGTATTGTTCAGTTTGTCAGAAGTTGTCCAAACACCTTTTGTTAAATGTGTATAGTCATCAACATTAGACAACATTTTATTAGAAAACTTTTTACCCTTAACTAATACTTCATCCCCCAAATCGTTAAATACACCTTGACATGTTTTACCGTTTATAATGGATGATAATTTATCAACTAATTTTAATCTTAAGTCATCTAGAATTTTATCATATTTTGTCTCTAAAATTTCAAGATCAACCTTGTCCTGAGTCCTTGTTCTTTTATCTTTAAATGATCTAACAAAAAGTTTTTTATCAATTACTACTCCATTAAGAGATGGTGGAGCTTTCAATGATGCATCTTTGACATCACCTGCCTTATCTCCAAATATTGCTCTTAAAAGTTTTTCTTCAGGTGTAGGATCAGATTCTCCCTTTGGTGTAATTTTTCCAATAAGAATATCTCCTGGAGTAACTTCTGCTCCAACTCTAATCATACCATTTTCATCCAACTCTTTGGTAGCTTCTTCACTTACGTTAGGAATATCATCAGTAAGCTCTTCAGTCCCTAATTTTGTGTCTCTTACATCTAGAGAATATTCATCTATATGTATTGATGTAAAAATGTCATCTCTAACAACTTTTTCTGAAATCACAATTGCATCCTCAAAATTATAACCTTTCCATGGCATGAAAGCAACCTTTAAATTTCGACCTAATGCAAGTTCACCATTTTGAGTAGCATAACCTTCACATAGAACTTGTCCTTGAGAAACTTTATCACCTTTTTTTACAATAGGCTTAAGATTAATACATGTCCCTTGATTGGTTTTTTGAAATTTAATTAAATCATAGACTTTGGTATCTTCATCAAAACTTAATAATTTTTCTTCAGAATTTAAATTATACTTGATAATAATCTTGTTTGAATCTACATAGTCTACAATTCCATCTCTTTCTGCATTAATAAGAACTCTTGAATCTTTTGCCACAGATTTTTCTAAACCTGTTCCAACTATTGGTGAATGAGGCTTTAAAAGTGGAACAGCTTGACGCATCATGTTTGATCCCATTAATGCTCTATTTGCATCATCATGTTCTAGAAATGGAATTAAAGATGCTGAAATAGACGCAATCTGGTTAGGAGCAACATCTGTATAATTTATGTTTTGTGGAGTTACAACAGGAAAATCAGCTTGATCTCTTGCAATTACTTTCTCTGCTTTAATTTTACCAGTGTTATCATAATCAATATTAGCCTGAGCTATAAGCTTATTTTCTTCCTCTTCAGCTGATAAATACGTGATTTTTTTCAGATCAATCTTTCCATTTTTAACCTCTCTGTATGGGGTTTCAATAAAACCAAGATTGTTTACTCTAGCGTAAACAGATAAAGAAGAAATTAATCCAATATTTGGTCCTTCAGGAGTTTCTATTGGACAAAGTCTTCCATAATGAGTATAATGAACGTCTCTAACCTCAAAACCAGCTCTTTCTCGAGATAGTCCACCTGGACCTAGAGCAGACAGTCTTCTTTTGTGGGTTATTTCAGCTAAAGGATTAGTTTGATCCATAAACTGAGATAATTGATTAGTCCCAAAGAATGTGTTAATTACTGAAGATAATGTCTTAGCATTTATTAAATCGATTGGTGTAAACACTTCGTTATCACGAACATTCATTCTTTCTCTAATAGTCCTAGCCATTCTAGCAAGTCCAACACCAAATTGAGATGATAATTGTTCACCAACAGTTCTAACTCTTCTATTTGAAAGATGATCAATATCATCAATTTCAGCTTTTGAATTTATAAGCTCAATTAAATATTTAATTATTGTTGTGATATCTAATCTAGTTAAAGTTCTTTCTTCCATGTCAACATCAAGGTTCAACTTTTTGTTCATTCTATATCTACCAACTTCACCTAGGTTATATCTTTGATCTGAAAAGAAAAGCTTATCAATTATACCTCTTGCAGTCTCTTCATCAGGCGGCTCCGCGTTTCTCAACTGTCTATATATGTATTCTACAGCTTCTTTTTCAGTATTTGTTTGGTCTTTCTGTAACGTATTGTAAATTATTGCATAATCTGAATTCTGGGCATCTTCTTTATGAATCAAGATTGTTTTTACGTCTGCATCAATAATTTGTTCAATATGATCTTTTTCAATCACTGTGTCACGATCAATTATAATTTCATTCCTTTCAATCGATATAACTTCACCTGTATCTTCATCTACAAAATCTTCATGCCAAGTTCTTAATACTCTAGCAGCTAATTTTCTGTTTAAAACTTTCTTTAAGCCAGCCTTTGTAACTTTAATTTCTTCAGCTAGATCAAAAATTTCTAAAATTTCTTTATCTCCTTGATAACCAATAGCTCTAAATAAGGTAGTTACAGGAAGTTTTTTCTTTCTATCTATGTAAGCATACATTACATTGTTGATATCAGTAGCAAATTCAATCCATGAACCCTTGAAAGGAATTACTCTTGCTGAATAAAGTTTGGTTCCATTAGCATGAAATGATTGTCCAAAGAAAACACCAGGTGACCTATGTAATTGAGAAACAACTACTCTTTCTGCTCCATTTATAATAAATGTACCACTAGGTGTCATATATGGGATTGAACCAAGAAAAACATCCTGAACAATAGTCTCAAAATCTTCATGCTCTGCATCAGTACAATATAACTTTAGCCTTGCTTTTAGCGGTACTGAGTAGCTTAATCCTCTTTGGATACACTCATGCATTGAATATCTTGGAGGATCGACAAAATAGTCTAAAAACTCAAGAACAAACTGATTTCTAGCATCTGTGATTGGAAAGTTCTCTTTGAAAGTATTAAAGAGTCCTTCTTCAACTCTTTCATCAGACTTTGTTTCTAGTTGAAAAAAGTCTTGAAATGATTTTATTTGAATATCTAAAAAATCAGTTTCAACATTAGCAATTTTTGTATTTGAAAAATTTGTTCTCAATTTATTATTAGTCATATTTTTGTGTTTACTTTAAACAAGTGTAGGCCTTCAGAAAATATTCCAAAAGCCTCTAAAATGTAATTATTTAAACTTACTTAAGCTCAACTTCAGCTCCAGCTTCTTCAAGTGATTTCTTTAGCCCTTCAGCATCATCCTTAGATACTGCTTCTTTAATTGAACTAGGAGTATTATCAACTAGGTCTTTCGCTTCTTTAAGCCCAAGTCCTGTTAACTCCTTAACCAATTTAACTACTGCCAGTTTTGATCCTCCAGCTGATGTAAGAACAACATCGAATTCCGATTTTGCCTCAGCTGAGTCATCTCCACCTGCAGCAGGACCTGCTGATACCGCTACTGCTGCTGCTGCTGCAGGTTCGATACCATATTCATCTT
>TARA_B100001057_G_scaffold236611_1_pt1 | contig 21293 bp, 19 predicted proteins | sample TARA_B100001057 | Tara Oceans TARA_B100001057 (sample SAMEA2621839) | marine metagenome | biome: marine biome (ENVO:00000447); feature: surface water layer (ENVO:00002042); material: "saline water (ENVO:00002010), including plankton (ENVO:xxxxxxxx)" | depth 5 m
GACCTACAATAAAGTTTCCAATTTTATAATTGATTATTATCAAAGAGGTGATCTTTATAACTACTTTAATTAATTAAGCTTGATTCAGTTTTTTAGTCTCTTTTAATCCATAATTATTATTCGTAAATTTAAAGGAGGAAAAAATCACTATGTTAGTTGAAAACAAAATTTTACCTGCAGATGTTAACGATCTTTTTGAGGACCTGATTGATAGTAGTTATCAGAGGATTTCATCTAAAGAAAAAAAAATTATACATGAAGCATTAATAATTGCCTACAATGGTCATGATGGTCAGCTAAGAAAATCTGGAGAGCCTTATATATTTCATCCTATTGAAGTTGCAAAAATCGTTGCAAAAGATATTGGTTTAGATTATATCTCAGTGGCCTCAGCCATTCTACATGACGTTGTTGAAGATACAAGCATAACATTAAATGATCTAAGAAATAGTTTAGGAGAAGAAATAACCAAAATTGTAGATGGATTGACAAAGATCTCTACGCTAAAAAAGAATGAGGATTATTCTGTTCAAGCAGAAAACTATCGCAAAATGTTGTTGACACTTCATAATGATATTAGAGTCATTTTGATTAAGACTGCAGATAGGCTCCATAATATGCGTACAATTGATTTTCTTTCAAAAGCTAAGCAAGATCAGATGGCCTCAGAATCTTTATACATATATGCACCACTTGCACATAGAGTAGGATTATATAATATTAAAAATGAACTTGAGGATTTAAGCCTTAAAATTCTTGAGACTCAAAATTATAACCTTATTAAGAATAAGATTGATAAAGAATTAGTTAACCAAGAAAAATATGTGGAATCATTTAAAACTTTAATAAATGCAAATCTTGTTGACCAAAAAATCAAATATTCAATTATAGGAAGAAGTAAGTCCATTTATTCAATTCATAATAAAATTAAGAGAAAAAATATTTCATTTGATGAAGTATTTGACAGATTTGCAATAAGAATTATCTATAAATCAACACCAAAAAATGAAAAATTTGTTGCCTGGAAAATATACTCAATCATGACTGACCATTTTACATCAAATCCAACAAGGTTAAGAGATTGGATTACTTTTCCAAAAACAAATGGATATGAAGCTTTACATCTCACAGTTGTTGGACCAAAAAATAAATGGGTTGAAATTCAAATTAGATCTGAAAGGATGAATGAGATAGCTGAAAAAGGTTATGCAGCTCATTACGGATATAAACATAAAGAGTCAAAAAAGAACGAGGTTGATTTATGGTTGAATAAGCTTCAAGAAGTTTTAAACCATGATAATGAGCATGCTGTTGATTTTGTCGAAGACTTTAAACTAAATTTTTATTCAAAAGAGATATATGTGTTTACACCAAATGGTGATTTAAAATCATTAAAAAGTGGTTCAACCGCTTTAGATTTTGCCTTTCATGTTCATACTGATATAGGAATTAAAACAAGAGGTGCCAGAGTAAATGGTAAGCTAGTTCCTTTGAGCCATACATTAAAGAGTGGTGATCAAGTTGAAATTATTACATCTGACAGTGTTAAACCAAACGTCAATTGGTTAACCTTTGTAGAAACATCAAAGGCAAAATCAAAAATTAAATCCTCTTTAAATGAGGAGAAAAAAAGAATTTCTTTAGATGGTAAGGAAATTCTTGAGAGGAAACTTAGACAATTAAAGATTAAGTTGGATGATAAAGTTTCTGGTCAGATGATGAAATTTTTCAAAATTAATGCTAGTAATGATTTATTTTTCAATGTTGGCACAGGCTCTATTGACAATAAGCAAATTAAAAATTTTGCAAAAGACTACAACAGCTACATTGGATTCTTTAAAAGAAGGATTGGTTCAAATACAAATAATATAGATAGGATTGGTGAATCATCAAACTTTATTAAATTTGATAAACTAGTTTTTGGTAAAGAAAAAGAAGTATTAAAATATTCTATAGCTAGTTGCTGTAATCCCATACCTGGTGACAAAGTCTTTGGTTTTGTATCTGTTAAGGATGGAATAAAAGTTCACAAAAAAGACTGTCCTAATTCAATCTCATTAAGATCAAATTATGCATATAGAATTATTACTGCTAACTGGATTGATTCAGAGAGTCATGAATTTAAAGCCCTAATTGAACTAAGTGGAATTGATGATATTGGTCTAATTAATAATATTACATCATTAATATCAAATACAATGAATGTTAATATGAACAAAATATCATTTGAAACAAATGATGGAACATTTTCAGGATTAATAAGTGTAGAAGTAAAAAATAAAGTAATTTTAAATAAACTTTTAAAAGAACTTGTTTCAATCGATGGTATAGATAAGGTATCAAGAAAATAATTAAAATGAAATTGAAAAAGAAAAATGAAGAGGTAATTGATGTATTTACAAAATTTTTGAATCATCATAACCATAGGAAAACACCAGAAAGATTTAGTATACTCAACGAGATTTACTCAATTGAAGGACACTTTGATATTGACTCTCTATTTGAAAAAATGAATACGAAGAACTATAGAGTTAGTAGAGCTACACTATATAATACAATTGAGTTATTACTTGAATCAGGACTTGTCAGAAAACATCAATTTGGTGATTCTTCATCTCATTATGAAAAATGCTATTTTAACAACCAACACGATCATATAATAATAACTGATACTGGAGAAGTAAAAGAATTCTGTGATCCTAGAATTCAGTCTATAAAAAATGATATTGAAGAAATTTACAATATCAAAATTGAGGATCATTCGTTATATTTATACGCTACAAGTAAAAAGAAGAATATTAATTAAAAGCTATGTCATTAGATCTTTTGTTAGGCCTTCAGTGGGGAGATGAAGGTAAAGGTAAAATTGTAGATGCAATAACACCTAATTATGATATTATTGCCAGGTTTCAAGGGGGGCCTAATGCTGGACATACAATTGAATTTGAGGGAAACAAGCATGTACTTCACACAATACCTTCTGGAATTTTTAATAAAAATTCAATTAATTTAATTGGAAACGGTGTAGTTATTGATCCTGCAATTTTTCTAAAAGAGATAGAAGGTCTAAAAGACTATGATATTGATTTAGAAACTAAGCTATTTATCTCTAAGAGGGCTCATATTATACTTCCAACTCATAAAATACTTGATGCAAACTCTGAGGCAGCTAAAGGAAAGAAAAAAATTGGCTCGACTTTGAAAGGAATAGGCCCCACATATATGGACAAAACAGGAAGAAATGGTATTAGAATTGGAGATATCATTAATGAAAACTGGAAATCAAAATATAATGTTTTAAAGGAAAAGCATCAAAAACTCATATCAAATTTTAAAAATCAACTTGATTTAGACTTTGAAAAGCTTGAATCTGACTTTTTTGATGGAATTGAGTGCTTGAAAAAATTTAAATTAATTGAAAGTGAAAACTACTTAAATGAAGCTATAAAAAAAGGTAAAAAAATTCTTGCTGAGGGAGCTCAAGGCTCACTTTTAGATATAGATTTTGGAACATACCCTTTTGTAACTTCATCAAATACAACTTCTGCCGGGGCATGCTCTGGTCTTGGAGTACCACCAAATAAAATAAATAATATCAGAGGTATTTTTAAAGCTTATACAACAAGAGTTGGCTCAGGACCCTTTCCTACTGAGTTATTTGATTCAATTGGAGAAAATATTAGAAAAGTTGGAAATGAATATGGCGCAACTACTGGAAGAGATAGAAGGTGTGGATGGTTAGATCTAGTTGCTTTGAAATATTCTATACAAATTAATGGTGTTACAGAGTTAAACATAATGAAATCTGATGTATTGAGTAGTATAGATAAATTATTCGTTTGTACATCTTACTCAATTGACGATAAAGAGGTTAATTACTTTCCTTATGAAATAAACTCAAAAGAGATTGTTCCTATTTACAAAGAATTTAATGGTTGGAATGAAGACATCACTAATATTAAAGAAGAAAAATATTTACCCAATGAGCTTATCAAGTATATAGAATTTATTGAATCATATGTAGGAGTTCCTGTCAAATTAATATCTGTTGGACCTGACAGATGTCAAACTATATACAGAAACTTATGAAGTTAATTAATTATTTTTTTTTCTTAATACTAACTCTAAATGGTATTTATTGTCAAGATCAAAAAATTATTGAAATAATTCAAGCCGGAAAATCAATTAGAAATTCTGTTGAATATCCTGGAGCAAATATTTTGCAAAAAAATAATGATATAAGAGTTCTTCTATTTCATGATGGTGCAAAAATTGAGTCTGATCTATCATATTACTACTATGATGAGAACTCATTTAAAGCAAATGGCAAAGTTAGTTTTAACCAAGGAGATAGTTTGTTTCTTACCTCAGACTATCTTGAATATGATGGAACTACTAAAAAAGCATTTGCATATGGTAATGTCAAATTAGATAGACCGGATATGCTTCTTGAGACTGACACTCTATACCTAGATAGAAATAGCAACATAGCATTTTATAATTCAAAAGGAAAAATTATTGATAATGAGAACATATTAAGTAGTAAATCTGGTACTTATTATATGGGACCAAAGAAATATTTATTTAAATCTAATGTAACAATTAATAATCCCGAATATATTGTCAATTCTGAAGAGCTTGAGTATTTCACTGAAACTAATCATACTTACTTTAATGATAGAACTTTGATTACAGGAATTGATTACTCAATATTATGCAATAATGGATTCTATGACACTAACAAACAGAAAGGTTTTTTTAGAGATAATGCAATTATTAACTACGATGGGAAGATAATTAATGGAGATAGTATTTTTTTTGAAAACGAAAAATCTTATGCAGCTGCATCAAATAATGTGAAGATTAATGACACGATTAATAGTTCTATAATAACTGGTCATTTTGGAGAAATTTTTAAAGAAAAAGATTCAGCTATTGTAACAAAAAACGCACTTGCAGTTAATATTATAAAAAATGATTCTTTATACATCCACTCAGATACAATAACTTTTACGGGTCCAGATGAACAAAAAATTTTAAAGGGCTATTATGATGTCAGAATTTTAAAATCTGATGTAAAGGGTTTGTCTGATTCTATTCACTTCAACCAAAGAACTGGCTTAATCAAATTACTTAAAAGGCCAAAGGACAGAAAGGCAACTAGAAATTTAACTGATGAACAGAAAAATAAAATAAATCCAGTAATATGGTTTGATAAAAGTCAAATAACTGGTGATAAAATATTTTTGAAATCTAATATGGTTTCAGAACAACTTGACTCTCTTATTATTAGAGGTAATGTTTTTATGAGTCAAAAAGATTCAGTTGTAGATAGCAGATTTAATCAAATTAAGGGAGAAAAGCTCGATGGATACTTCTTAGATGGAAAATTAAATAATATTTTTGTCGTAAAAAATAGTATTCTACTCTACTATATGTACTCTGATGAAGATGAGTTTATTGGTATGAATAAAACACTTTCAAGTTCTATATTGATAAAGTTTTTAAATAACGAAATTTCAGAAGTATCTTTCTATAAATCACCTGATGGGAATGTTATGTCTGAAAATAAAATAATCAAAAATGAAATGAAGTTACCGGGATTTATATGGAGAGAGAGTGAAAGACCAAAAACTATTAGAGACTTATTTAGTGAATCTGACAGACAGTTAGAGATTATTAAAATTCAGTAATTAATCATGTTAATTACTTTGTTGAAAATAATTTAATGCTGATTTAATATCAACTACTTGAGTTGATTAACTTAGGTTAAAATTAAACTTGAGTAATATTAACAATTCAATAAGTAGATTCGAGGAGATGTTAAAGACTAATACTATCTTTTACTTTGACTCCTCCGACTTTATTAGTATCTCCCATTACTACATTGATGAAGCAAACTTTTCTCTTGCTGAAAAATCAATAAAAATGGGATTAGATCAACATCCAAATAATGTTGACTTAATGTTATTAAACTCAGAGTTATTAATTTTTAATTCAAAATATGAAGATGCTTACAAAATTTTAAACTATGTTGAAGAGATTGATCCTGAAAATAGAGAAGTCTATTTGCAAAGAGCCACTATCTATTCTAAAAATAATTTAAGCGAAGAGGCTATTGATATTCTTAAAAGAGCATTATTATTTATTGATGACAAGATTGATATTTGGAATATGATTGCAATGGAATTTCTTTTAATTGAAGACTTTCGATCAGCTATACCTTTCTTCAAAAAATGTTTAGATTTTGACAATGAAGACTATCAATCCCTATATAATTTAATTTTTTGTTACGATAATGTTGGAATGATTGATGAGTCTATTGACGAATTAAGTAAAATTCTCGAGAAAAGACCTTATTCTAAAATTGCTTGGCATCAGCTCGGGAAAATATATTGTAAGAAGGGAAAATACAAGGAAGCAATCTCTTCATTTGAGTTCTCAATAATTTCAGATGATCAGTTTGTTTCTGCATACATTGAGAAAGCTAATATATTATATAAATTAAATAGATTTAATGAAGCTATTGACAATTATAAAATTTCGATTGAATTAAGCGAACCAAATGCTTATGTTTATTTCAAAATATCTAAATGCTTTAAGAAATTACAAAAAAGAAAGTTGTTTCAAGAATTCATAAAAAAGTCAATAAGATTAGAACCTGGAAACGAAAAAGTCTGGATTTATTTCATTAAGTTCTACTTGAAAAACAATAATCTAAGACAATCTAATTATTTGATTTCTAAAGCAATACTAAATAATAATAATAGTGTTAAGTTGCTTGAATTAAATGCTCTCATACTTTTTAGAATTGGTGATAAACAAAAAGCAATTAGTTTCTATAATAAAATAATTGAATTAAATGGAGATATTTCCTGGAGAATGTGGAAAGGGCTCATTGAATGTCTTATGTATACTAAAAATTGGGATGAACTATTGAAAAAAAGCCTAAGGGCCAAAAAATCTTTTCCAAATAAAACTTTTCTTGATTATATAATTAGTGGCTGTCTTTTAAAAAGTGGTAAAATAAATGAAGCAGTTTATTTTTATCAAAATGGTCAAAAAAAGTCAAGATTACCAAAAAAAATTTTAAAATATTTTCCAGAATTCTCTGATAATAAAACTTTATTAGTTTAATTTTTTTTAATTTAAAAAATGGTAAATAAGTATTTACTCCTTTTTTTAAAAGGTATTGCTATGGGTGCTGTTAATAAGATACCTGGTGTATCTGGTGGAACTGTTGCATTTGTTACAGGTATTTACGAAGACTTGTTAAACTCCATTAAAAAAATTAATTATAATTCACTTAAAATTTTATTTAAAAAAGGTTTCAAAGCTTTTTTAAACGAAATAAATGGTAAATTTTTAATATCTGTTTTTGCTGGTGTTGTTTCAAGTTTTTTTTCTGTATCATTAATATTGGACAAATTAATAAAGAATTACGAACTCTATGTTTATGGACTTTTTTTTGGAATGATATTGGGATCATTTTATGTCATTTATCATCAAATAGAAAAAATTAATTTTAAATCTTTAATTGGAATAATTATTGGTCTTACTATTGGGATATTAATAAGTTCTGCTGATAATTTTGAAGTTAATAACTCAAACTTGGTTATATTTTTCTCGGGCATGATAGCAATATCTGGAATGATATTACCTGGTTTATCAGGTTCTTATTTTCTATTATTAATGGGCAATTATACTTTGATTATGGTTGATTCAGTAAATGCATTGTATTTTACTGTAATAGAGGTTTTCTCACTAAATTTTGATTTTATAAATGACCTCGAAAGACTTTATCTAATAAAAGTTTTAATTGTTTTTACATTAGGATCAATCTCAGGTTTAATATTTCTATCGAATATATTAAGTTTATTAATTAAAAATTTTAAAACAATTACTATTTCAGTTATTGTTGGATTTATTGCTGGTTCACTTTTGGGGGTTTGGCCTTGGAAGAATATTGATGTTAATAAACAGTCATCACCTTATTTACCTGACTTTTCATTTTCAGAGACTTGGATTACATTATTTTACATTTTTATTGGAATAATGTTTGTAGTTTTATTAGAAAGAATGGCAAAAAAAATTGAAAAATAAAATACAGTTTGGTCTTGTCGGAAAGAATATTAGTTATTCGTTCTCAAGAAAGTACTTTGATGAAAAGTTTAATTCAAATGTTAATTTTTCAAAATTTACATATGAAAACTTTGATATAGATTCAATTAATAAAATTGACAAAATTTTTTTAAATCAAAATATAGCTGGTTTAAATGTGACTATTCCTTATAAAGAATCAGTAATAAAATTTTTAGATGTCTTGTCAGATGAAGCTAAAGAAATTGGGTCTGTTAATACTATTTGTTTCAATAATAAAAAAAAAATAGGCTACAATACAGATATATTTGGTTTCTCTGAGTCTTTAAAATTAGATTTAGACAATAATTTTGATAGGGTGCTAATATTAGGTTCAGGAGGTGTTTCAAAAACAATAAAGTACTATTGTGTTAAAAACGATATACCTAATCAAATTGTATCAAGAAACAGTGATAATTTTATTAAATATACAGATTTAGACAATTCTAGTTTTAATGGTAATGTGTTGATTGTAAATTGCACTCCTTTAGGGACTTATCCAAATATCAATGAATGTCCAAAAATACCATATCATTTATTAAATAAAAAAAATATATTATTTGATTTAGTATATAATCCATCTGAAACACTTTTTATGAGGATGGGTAAAAAAATAGGTTGTAAAACTATAAATGGATACAACATGCTTAAGCGTCAAGCAGATAAGTCCATGGATTTATGGTTAGAACACATTAAATAGGATTGCAATTTTTTTTTGTTAATTTTAATATATAATTAAACTAATATATAGTAATGAAAGACTCGAATAAAAAATCGATAAAGTCTTCATCGGATTCTGAAAATCCAGAAAAAAGCATAGTTCCTTTGATGCCTAAGGATAAGAGGACTAAAGCTTATAAAGAGTGGTTTGAAAAATATGGCGGTAAAGCTACAGAATTAGATAAGATTCCGGAAATGCCTAAGGATAAAAGAACTAAGGCATACAAACAGTGGTTTAAGGAATATGGAGATAAAGTAAGTATTAAAGAAAGCTCTACAAAGAAAACATCTTCCGAAAAAAAAGAAGTTAAATCTAAAAAAGAAAGTTTATCTGATCTTGTAATCTCCTTTCAACAAGAAACTGCTTCAGATAAATGGTATCAAAGAAGAAAAGATATAGAAGTACTTAGGTCTAAAATAAATTTATTAATAGATAAAGAATCTAAAAATAATGATAAAGAAATAAAATCAATTTTTTTAGATAGCATAAAAATTTTTTCTGCAAAAAAAAGAAAATATTTCAATGAATTAAATTCTAATCAAAAAGAAAACTTAATCAAAAGACAAGAATTAATCCAAAAGATAAAGGACTTAATAGTTGTCGATGAAAATCCAAACAAACTATATTCGAAATTTAAAATATTAAAAGAGCAGTGGCATGAAACTGGTCAGGTTCCTATTACCGACAGGAATAATATTTGGGAGACTTATAGACATCATGTAAGTAATTTTTATGATTTTCTACATTTAAATAGAGACTTAAGAGAGCTTGATTTTAAACACAATTATGAAGAAAAAATAAAAATTATTCAAAGAGCAGAGGATTTAGATAAAATAGATGATATAGTTAAGGCCTCTCGAGATTTAAATGATTTACACAGGCTTTGGAAAAATGAATTAGGACCTGTTTCAAGAGAACATAGCGATAAACTATGGACAAGATTTCAAGCTGCTTCTCATAAGATTCATGTTAAAAGACAAAGCTTATTTAAAGAGTTATCTACAACACAACAGAGTAATTATGAAAAGAAACAAGAGGTCATTAGTAAAATGAAAAATCTGATTACTTCAGCAGTTAAAACTCATTCTGAATGGCAAGGTAAAATTAAAGAATTTGAAAATTTTAAAATAGAATTTCAAAATATAAAAAATCTAAACAGAAATAAAAATAAAAAATGTTGGGATGATTTTAGAAAAGTAGCCAGAGATTTTAATAAAGAAAAAAACACCTTTTACAAAAATCAAAAAAAAGAGCTAAGGAAAGTTATTGAAGAAAAAAAATCAATTATCAATGAAGTAAAAAATATCATTGTAGAAAATAAAATTTCAGAAAACTTATCTAAGGTTAAAAAACTTCAAGAAGATTGGAAAAAAGTTGGATACTTACCGAGGAAAGTTTCAAATGCTTTATGGGATGAATTTAAAGATGAATTAAATAAGTTTTATGAAATTCTAAAATCAGGTTCAACTAACTTAAATGAAGATGAACAAAAAATATTTAATGAAAAATCTGATTTCATTGATAAATTAAAATTCTCAAAAAAGAATATTGAAATTAATGAAGTTGAGATAGAATCAAAAGAAATTATTGCAACATGGAATAATATGGGTGAATTAAACCAAAATTCTTTAAATATCCTTAATAGAAAAATGTTGAAAAAACTTTCGTCAATTATAAATAAGTTAGACATTGATGATATTAAGAAACATAATTTAATTTTTGATCTTGAAATTGAGCTTAACAGAAAAAATAGTGGTGAAGTAATAAAAAAAATTCAGTTTATTAAGCGAAAAATTTCAGAATTTAAAAATGAATCTATTCAGCTTCAAAATAATCTAGAATTTTTCTCGGATTCAAGCAGTGATAACCCCTTATTTAAAAATGTAACAACAAAAATTGAAACAATAAAAGATGATATCGAACTTTGGACCGAGAGACTAAAAAAAGTAGAAAAAGCGTAATATTATTTTTTTAAAAAACTCATATCGTATTTAACTTCAATATTACCTGTAGTTATATTATTAAGTTCTTCTTTTAATTGTTTCCTTTTTTTATAATTTAATTTGTCAGTGAATAAAACACCGATTAAATGATCATACTCATGTTGAATAACTCTTGCAATGATTCCAGAACATTTTATTGTCTTTGGTTTAAATTCTTCATCAAAATAATTCATTGAAAGATCATTTTTCCTAATTATATTTTCAGATATGTTTGGGATACTAAGGCATCCTTCAGGATATACAAAATCGTCGCCTGACTCTTTAAGTATTATTGGATTAATAAATACTTGTCTTAAATTAACTAACTCACTTTCATTAAAACTCTCCTCATCTTTAAAAAAAGAAAAGTCAATTACAAAAATTGATTTAGAAATTCCTATTTGTGGTGCAGCAATTCCAACACCCTTTGCATTATACATTGTGTCCCATAAATCGGTAATGAGAGTTTTAATTTTTGGAAAGTCATCTTGGGTAATTTTTGTGGCTTTCTTTTTCAAAATTGGATTACCATATGCAAGAATACGTCTTATCATTTATTCACCCTTATTAAGTATGATTCAAGAATCAAAGATGCACTTATTTTATCTATAATTGACTTATTCCTCCTTTTTTTTTGCTTAGATTCAAATTGATTTAAAAATATTTTTGAAAGTTTTGATGTATATCTTTCATCTATTCTATTAATTTCAATTTCAGAATTAAATGATTTGATTGATTTAATTAAACCTTTAATTTCAATTTCGATGTCATGAATTTCATTATTCAATTTTAAGGGCTTACCAATAATTATTTTTTCAATCTTTTCCTTTACAATTATTTCTTTTAAATAAGGAATGATGTTTTTAGTTTGAATTGTTTCCAAAGGGAACGATATAATTTTATTTTGATCTGAAATAGATATTCCAGTTTTCTTTTTACCATAATCGATTCCTAAATATTTTGTCTTTAAATTATTTAACAAGATTCTAACTTTTTGAATATTTTAATTAAAGGTCTTTAGAATTAAATTCAATACTTTTACTTGTAAAATTATCAAAAATTGTCTAAGGAAATCAATAAAGCATTAAATGTCCTTAAAATGGGTGGAACTATTCTTTACCCAACTGACACAATATGGGGGATTGGGTGTGATATACATTCTGATGAAGCAGTAAAAAAAATTTTAAAAATTAAAAAAAGAGAATTATCCAAAGGATTTATTTGCCTAGCTTCTAGCTTTAAAATGATAATGGATTATGTTAATGTCAACCATATTGATAAGCTTACCAAGATTTCTAGAGAGGAACCTACAACATTTATATTTGAGAATCCTATGAAAATATCAAAGTTTGTTATTGGCAATAATTCATCAATTGCATTTCGAGTTCCACAAAATCAATTTTGCATTGAATTAATTGAACTATTTGGAAGACCTATAGTTTCAACCTCGGCCAATATATCTGGTGATAATATACCATTAAGTTTCACTGAAATAAATCCCTTGTTAAAAAAAATGGTAGATTATACAGTTAAAAGTTCTGATAGTGAAAAAACATTTTCTGCATCAAGGATTATAAAAATTAATGATGATGGAAGTCTTAAAATAATAAGATGATTACAAGTAAAAAAAATATTCAAAAATATTTAGAACATAAAATATTTAAGACCATTTCTGAGGTTGCGGATAGCTTGAAAGTTGATACATATATTGTTGGCGGTTTCGTTCGGGATATTATATTAAATAAAGAGTTAAAACAAGATATTGATATTATGTGTGTGGGATCTGGGATTGAGCTAGCTAAAAAAATTCAAAAGAAAATAAATTCAAAAGAAAAAATTAAAATTTTTAAAAGGTATGGTACAGCCATGATTAACTATGATAATTTAAATATTGAATTTGTAGGTTCAAGGAAAGAATCATATTCGAAAAATAGTAGAAATCCCAATATTGAATCTGGTAGTTTTTTAGATGATATGTTAAGAAGGGATTTTACAATAAACACATTAGCTGTTGAGCTTAATAAAAGTAACTATGGTAAGTTAATTGATACCTTTAATGGTCTGAAAGATCTTGAAAGAAAAATTATTATTACTCCTACAGATCCTAATAAAACATTTTCAGATGATCCATTAAGAATGATTAGAGCAGTAAGATTTGCATCTCAACTTAAATTTGATATTGACAAAGAAACTGAAAAATCAATTTTAAAAAACTCAAGCAGGCTTAAAATTGTTTCACCTGAAAGAATATCTGATGAAATAAATAAAATATTAATGACTGATGAACCTTCAATTGGTTTTAAATATTTGGAAAGAATGGGGCTTCTTAAATATATAATTCCAGAATTAATTGAATTAAAAGGCATTGAAGAAATTGAAGGTCAAACACATAAAGATAACTTTTACCATACTTTGGAAGTATTAGACAATATTTCAAAAAATACTCAAAATTTATGGCTTCGATGGGCAGCACTTCTCCATGATATTGGAAAAGCTCCAACAAAAAAATTTAATATAAAGATTGGATGGACTTTTTATGGTCATGAATATGTAGGATCAAAAATGGTGAAAAAAATTTTTCAAAAATTAAGTCTTCCATTAAATGATAAACTTAAATATGTTCAGAGAATTGTAATGATGAGCTCAAGGCCTATTATTATTTCTGAAGAAATTGTTACAGATTCAGCGGTAAGAAGGCTTATATATGACGCAGGTGATACAATTGATGATTTACTTATAATGTGTGAAGCAGATATCACAACTAAAAACCAGAAAAAATTTATTGAATATCAAAATAATTTTAAAATTGTAAGGAATAAAATTAAAGACGTTGAAGAAAGAGATAATATCAGGAATTTTCAACCTCCTATAACTGGCAAAATAATTATGGATTATTTTAAAATTAAGCCTTCGAAAGAAATAGGAATAATTAAAGAAAAAATTAAAAATTCTATCCTTGATGGAGAAATTAAAAATGATTATGACGATGCATTTGAGTTAATGAAAAAGGTTGGAAATTCATTAGGCCTAAAATGAATAAGCTAAAAAATATTACACTTGTATCTATAGTAATTGTATATCTAGTTATACTCGCAGGAGGAATAGTGAGGATGACTGGAAGTGGTATGGGTTGCCCTGATTGGCCAAAGTGCTTTGGTTTCTTGATTCCTCCAGTTGAGAGATCTCAACTTGATTGGAAACCTAATAATAGTTATAATAAGAATCAAATAATCATTATTGATGAAAAGTTGTTTTTTGCTAAAGAAAAGTTTGTCTCTTCAAATGAATTTAAAATAATAAAATGGAGTAGGTATACTAAACATGACTATTCAAAATTTAATGTATATCATACATGGATTGAATATATTAATAGATTAATAGGTGCTATTGCTGGTATTTCAGTATTGTATCTTTTTCTATATTCACTCAGGTTTTTTAATATTAATAGAAAAATTACAGTCTTATCTTTTATATCTCTTATCGCTATAATATTTCAGGCTTGGTTAGGTAAAATAGTTGTTGATAGTAATTTAACTGCCAGTACAATAACAGTTCACATGTTAATGGCCATACTTTTATTGTTTTTTTTATTTTCAATACTATCAATATCACCTATTAATCGACCACTCCCTAAAATACCTAACAGTATATCAAAACTAATTTTTATTTCCATAATATTAATTTCAATTCAAATTTTGACAGGAACAGAGGTGAGGAAGTTTATTGATGTAAAAATGGAAATGTACAATTATATTGACAAGAATAGATGGATTGAAAATATATCTTATATTTTTAATTTTCACAGAAGTTTCTCGTGGGCTATAATTATAGTAAATAGTATAATCTTTTATAGATTAAGAATAGCTGGAATAAGTTCAGGACTTGTCTATGTAATAAATCTTTTAATTTTTATTCAAATTCTTTCGGGAATAGTGATGTTCTATTTCCATTTCCCTTTTACTTCGCAACCAATACACTTATTGATTTCATCAATGATTATTGGTCTACAATTCTATTTTTTATTATTATATAATCAAAAATCATATGCAATTAAAACTTAGAGTAATATTAAATGTTAAGGAAGATGTTTTGAGAGATATAATAACTGTCTCAGACATTAGTTTAATAGAATTTAATAAAATTTTATTTAATGTTTTTGGTTTTGAAACACAAGAAATCTCCACATTTTTTCTCACAAATGATAACTGGGAACAGTTGGATGAAATTAAGATTTTTAAAATTGATGAAAATGATGATATAATGGATAATACTCCCATTTCAAATTTTTTGAATTTAAAGAATGACAAAATAATCTATGTTTATGATTTTTTAAATTATTGGACATTCTTTATTGAAGTATATGATATTCAAGAGGATATTAAAATGGATAAAAAGTATGAAATATTAAACTCAATTGGTGATGTACCAAAAGATCCTCCCTCTAATATTTTTGGAACAAATGATGATCTAGACGAAACTAACCTTGATGACAACCTTCAATATTAATGAGCTTTCAACTAACATCTGAATTCAAACCAACTGGTGATCAACCAGCAGCAATAAAAAGTATTGTAAATTCTTTTAATAATCATCAAAATCATGTGACACTTCAGGGTGTTACAGGATCAGGTAAAACCTTCACAGTCGCTAACGTAATTCAAGAGATAAAAAAACCAACGTTAGTTTTAGCACACAATAAAACATTAGCAGCCCAACTTTACTCTGAATTTCAAAATTTTTTTCCAAATAATGCAGTTGAATACTTTGTTTCTTATTATGATTATTATCAGCCTGAAGCATATATCCCCTCATCTGGATTGTATATAGAAAAAGATTTGTCAATTAATGAACAAATTGAAAAATTTAGACTCAGTGCAACATCTTCTCTATTATCAGGCAGAAGTGATATAATTGTAATTGCGTCTGTTTCGTGTATATATGGGATTGGTAATCCGTCAGAGTTTAAAAGGCATGTTATTCAAATTCATATTGATCAAGAAATCAAAATCTCTGAACTTCTTACATTATTTGTAAAAAGTCAATATTCAAGATCAATTAATGAACTTAATAGAGGTAGTTTCTCTGTTAGGGGAGATGTTGTAGATATTTTCCCAAGCTACTCAGATATTTTTTATAGAATAAATTTTTTCGGAGATTCAATTGAAAGCATTGAATCTATTGACCCTTTGTCAGGAAATAAAATTGAATATTATAATGATTTAAGAATTTTTCCAGCAATGATATTTGTTACATCAGAGTCAAGTATAAAATCTGCAATTGAAAATATTCAAATAGATTTGACCGAACAAATAAAATATTTTGATGAAAATGAGAAAAATATAGAATCTAAAAGGATAAAAGAAAGAACAGAATTTGATCTTGAAATGATTAAAGAGTTGGGTTATTGCTCAGGTATTGAAAATTATTCAAGATATCTTGATGGAAGACAACCAGGTACAAGACCTTTTTGCTTACTAGATTACTTCCCTGATGATTATTTAATGGTAATTGATGAAAGCCATGTAACTATACCTCAAGTACACGCAATGTATGGAGGTGACAGAAGTAGAAAAGAGAATTTAGTTCAGTATGGATTTAGATTACCAGCTGCATTAGATAATAGACCCTTAAAGTTTGAGGAATTTGAAAATATTCAAGAAAATGTTCTTTATGTAAGTGCAACACCAGCAGATTATGAACTAAAAAAATCTGAGGGACTTTTTGTAGAACAGATAATTAGACCAACAGGAGTATTAGATCCAATAATTGAAGTAAGAAAATCTGAAAATCAAATCGATGATTTGATTGAGGAGATTTTAATAAGAGTTGAAAAAGATGAAAGAGTTTTAGTAACAACTTTAACTAAAAGAATGGCTGAAGAACTGACTAAATTTTTACATAAATCAAAAATTAGGGCAAATTATATTCACAGTGACATAGATACTCTTGAAAGAGTTGAGATTATGCAAAACTTAAGGAAAGGAATATTTGATGTTTTAGTAGGAGTAAATTTATTAAGAGAAGGTCTTGATTTACCTGAAGTTTCGCTAGTAGCAATATTAGATGCAGATAAGGAAGGTTTTTTAAGGAGTCATAGATCTTTAATTCAAACTGTGGGTAGAGCTGCTAGAAATATAAATGGGAAATCTATAATGTATGCTGATTCAATTACAAATAGTATGGAAAAGACTATTGATGAGACTGCATATAGAAGGACTAAACAAGAAAAGTTCAATATAGAAAATAATATTACACCAACTCAAATGGAAAAGTCATTCAACTTTAGCTTTGAACAGAAACCTGAAAACGTTAGTACTAATTATGAAGATTTTGAGGAAGAAATAAAGTCTTATCACAGTAAAACTCAACTAGAAAAAAAGATTAAAGAATTAAGAAAAGAGATGGAATCTACTGCTAAAAAACTTGATTTTATAAAAGCTGCTGATTTAAGAGATAAAATAGAATATTTAAAAAAAAAGCTTAAATAAAAAAGGTGTACCGTGAAGTACACCTTTTTTTAGATTATTAACCTATTTTAACTAATATCTATTACTCGGTTAGGTTTTGTGATACTATCTTTTTTCTTAGGTAGTTTAACCTTTAATATACCATTCTTATAATTTGCCTTGATTTTATCAAAAGCTACTGATTCTGGAACTCTAAATGATCTTTGAAAAGATGAATAATTAAATTCATTAAGTCTGATATTCTCATTATTTAAAGAGTTTGTATTTTCACTCGAAATAATTAATACTTTATCATTTAATTCAATTTTAAAGTCATCCTTTTTCATTCCTGGTACTGCTAGATCAATTTCAAACGATTCATTATTCTCAATAGAATTTACTGATGGGATTGAATTATTTTTATTAAAGAAATTAAATCCAAAGTCATCACTGAAAAAGTCATTGAACAGTGAAGGGTATACGTTATTGTTATTATTATATTTTACTATTCTCATAATTTTATTTTTTAATTAAACATATTGAACACTTTGTTCTCTTTCAATACTTCAAATAGAGTACCAGAATAATATTAGTGACAAAATGACGTTAAAATAAGAAAAATAGTGACGATATGTCAGTTTATGGCAGATTGAACCTTTTGTGCTGCCTCATCAAAAGCAGAAGCTGATAGAACATTTAATCCAGAATTATCTATTATCTCTTTTGCCTTTTCAGAATTGGTACCTTGAAGTCTTACTATTATAGGTACATTTATTTTATCTAAGTTTTTATATGCAATTACAATTCCCTCGGCAACTCTATCACATCTTACAATACCTCCAAAAATGTTAATCAAAATTGCTTTAACATTTGGATCTTTTAGAATAAGCTTAAACGCCTTTTCTACTCGAATAGAGTCAGCTGTCCCCCCTACATCTAAAAAATTAGCTGGCTCACCTCCAGCCAATTTAATTAAGTCCATGGTAGCCATAGCTAGGCCAGCTCCATTCACCATACAACCAACGTTTCCATCAAGATCAACATAATTTAAACCAAGCTCTTTAGCTTCAATCTCAACTGGGTTTTCTTCATAAAGATCTCGCAATGCTTCATAATCCTTGTGTCTAAAAAGCGCATTTTCATCAATAGTAACTTTTGAGTCAACTGCAATTAATTTGTTATCTGAGGATTTCAACAAGGGGTTAATCTCAAACAGAGATGCATCAGTCTGATCGTAAGCGTTATAAAGATTAGTAACAAAACTTACCATATTTTTATATGCTTGGCCGTTCAGACCCAGATTAAAAGCTATCTTCCTAGCCTGAAATGGCAAAATGCCTGATGAAGGATCAATTTCTTCATTGAAAATTAAATGTGGTGTCTTTTCAGCTACAGACTCTATATCAACTCCTCCTTCCGTAGAATAAACAATCATATTTTTTGAGGATGATCTGTTTAATAGAACTGAGATATAGAATTCTTTAAGATCTGAATCTCCTTCGTAATATACATCTTCTGCAATAAGAACTTTCCTTACTAACTTACCCTCTTTAGAAGTCTGAGGAGTAACAAGATTCATTCCGATAATTTGCGAAGAGATTGACTTAACCTCATCTATACTTTTCGCAATCTTCACACCACCCCCCTTACCTCTTCCACCTGCGTGTATTTGAGCTTTTATTACAAAGATTTTAGTACCTGTTTCCTGAGATAATCTTTCTGCACATTCAACAGCCTCTTCAGGGGATCCAGCAACGTAGCCCCTTTGTATTGTTACGTTATAATTTTGTAGTAATTTTTTACCTTGATATTCATGCAAATTCATGGCGACAAATATAGTTACAAAACTTAAGATATTTGAATTAATTAAAATCAGATTTATATTTATTGCTAAATTAATACCATGAATATTGACTTATTAAAAAAAGCTAAAAAAAATTATGGCACACCTATTTATGTATATGACTTTAGTATAATTGAAAGACAACTTAATCGCTTAAAAAAAGCATTTTCGAAAGTTAGAAATTTTAAAATTCACTTTGCAGTAAAATCATTATCTAATATTTCAGTACTTAAATTTATGAAGGATCATAAAGTAGGACTTGATACGGTATCAATAGAGGAAGTCAAAATTGGTATTAAATGTGGTTTTAGTCCAGAGGAAATAACTTACACACCTAATGGAGTAGGAATGGATGAAATTGAAGATGCTTGTAAACTAAGTGTAAATATAAATCTTGATAGTTTTGAATCTGTAAGAGACTTCTCAAAAAAATATAGCAACTACCCTGTATCTTTAAGAGTAAATCCAAATATTCTTGCTGGAGGGAACATAAACATAAGTGTAGGCCACTCAAAATCAAAATTTGGGATTCCTGAGGAAAACATCGAAGATATTCTCAAAATGGAACAAGAAAATAAAATTAACGTTATAGGCATACATATTCACACTGGTAGTGACATAGTTAAAATAGATGAATTTGAGCTTAGTTTTAAAAAGATTTTTTCAATTGCAAAAAAGTTTAAAAACATCAAAAGATTAAATTTTGGTGGAGGCTTAAAAGTTCCTTATTACCCTGGAGATTCAAAGACTAACATTAATGAGCTATCAGACTCAATTATGAAAATGATTAACCAAAATCCATTTGTTTTAAAAAACAATGTTAAAATCATTTTTGAACCTGGAAAATATTTAGTTGGTGAGAGCGGTTTCTTTCTAGCTAAAGTAAATTATGTTAAGAAGTCAAAAAATATAACTTTCGTTCAACTTGATACCGGATTTAATCATTTTATAAGGCCTACATTATATGACTCATATCACGAAATAGTTAATTTATCTAATCCTAGTGCAAAAAAATATGAATATGATGTTGTTGGCTATGTGTGCGAAAAAGACACATTTGCCAAAAATAGAAAAATATCTAAAATTGAAAAAGGAGATATTCTATGCTTTAAAAATGCAGGAGCATACTGCTTTAATATGTCTAGTAACTATAATAGCAGAGTAAAACCTTCAGAAATTTGCATTTTTGAAAATAAATTATTTCAAATAAGAAAAGAAGAAACACTTGAAGATATATTAAAAGGTCAAATAGATATATTTTCCTAAATGATTCAAATTCCATGTCAAATTATTTGCTAGTAACAAATAATAACTATTTTTGGCAAAAAATTTATGAGGCTAGTTATAACAATAATATCCATTTTTTTCATTTTAAATCTTAATTGTCAGCAGGGAATGCAAACTCTTGGTGGTAATGCTCAGGTTGCACTAACAGATTTTGCTAATATGCGAAAGTCATCTCCTGCACCACTAAATATACAAGGAAGTCAATATTTTAACAGAGAATTTAAAGACACTAAGCTTGAATACTTTGGCCGTATAATCGACAACAGTGGTTATATGAGATACAACGCATTTAGAGATGAAATTGAAATGGCAGATAGTCCTTATCAAAACGAGTCAGATCTTATACTTATCATGAGTAAAGATGTTATACCAACAATAGGTGGTGAAAGGTTTGAATACTTACCCCACAGATTAAATAATTCAAATACTAAAATTGGATATTTAATTAATAAATATATTGGTTCAAATTATATACTCTATGAGAAAAGATCAAAGAAATTCATGGAAGCGAAAATTGCAAGGACATCACTGGAAAACTCATTCCCACCAAGGTATGTTGATGATAGCGAAATATACTTAAGTATATCTGGAAATACGCCATTTATGATAAAAAACTCAAAAAAATCTATTTTAAATATTTTTAATAATTCAACAGAATTAAGAAGATTTATTAAAGATGAGAAAATCAGGTTTAATGATACTGAATCTATAATTAAAGTAATCAAGTTTATTGAGACTAATTAGTCACTGAACCTCAAAAAATTTTATAAAATAGAGTCATAATAAAACAAAAATTTTGTAATTAATAAAAAAGTGTATATTTGCAGGCTAACATTAAGCCAAAATTTCCTTATATAATTTAATGTTATTAGGTT
>TARA_B100001057_G_scaffold60677_1_pt1 | contig 21269 bp, 17 predicted proteins | sample TARA_B100001057 | Tara Oceans TARA_B100001057 (sample SAMEA2621839) | marine metagenome | biome: marine biome (ENVO:00000447); feature: surface water layer (ENVO:00002042); material: "saline water (ENVO:00002010), including plankton (ENVO:xxxxxxxx)" | depth 5 m
TCAAAAAGAAAGGTTGGTACCAATGGGTGATCAACTTATCAATTTACTAGATCTTTATATCTCTTCATCAAGAAAAAATCTGCTCAACAACAAACATTCTGACTTTTTATTTTTATCAAATAGAGGGCAAAGAATGACTCGTCAATCCTTTTGGCACAGAATAAAACACTATTGTTTGGCTTCAGGTTTTGAGCCTGAAAAAATTTCTCCTCATGTACTTAGACATGCTTTTGCGACCCATCTTTTGAACAACGGAGCTGATTTAAGAGTTGTGCAACTTCTGCTTGGACATAGCGACTTAAATACGACGCAAATTTATACTGAGGTTGCTAGACAACGTCTGAAAAGACTTCATACTGAGCACCATCCAAGAGGCTAGGATATGAAATTTTATAGACTAATAATCTTATTTTTTTCTTTGCAAATTTTTGTATTAGATAAAGATGAATTAAAAACAAAACTAAATGAAATCATTCCAGAAGAGATATCAGTGTCTGCTATTGAAGATACCTATTCTTCAAACTTTTTTTCGGTTGAATTATCTGATGGCTCTTTATTCTACGTTACAGCTGATGGTGAATTTATCATCAATGGTGACCTTTATCAGATTAAAAAAAATTCCTTAATTAATTTTTCTGATTTGCGTGATTCTAAAAAGAGAATTAGCAAAATATCTCAAATAAATCCCAGTGAGTTTATAACTTTTAAACCCAAAGAAAAGAAAACTGAAATTTATGTATTTACAGATGTTGATTGTGGATATTGTCGAAAATTACATTCTGAGATCGTAAGTTTTTTAGAGAATGGCATACAAATTAATTATTTAGCATATCCAAGAGAGGGCTTGGAAAGTGAGTCCTATAAAAAAATGAAAACAGCTTGGTGTTCAAAAGATCCACAAGCTAGCTTAACGACTTTAAAACTTGGCAAAACCATTAAAAGTGGCGATTGCTCTAAAAAAATTGTTTCAAAACATTATAATTTAGCTAAAGAATTCAATGCTCGAGGGACTCCTACTATAATTCTTGAGAATGGTTTCTTGTTGGCGGGTTATCACTCTGCTGAAGAAATTATGGATTTTTTAACAAGATAATATGGATAAAAACTTTTCTTCAATAGACCGATTACCTCCTTATGTTTTTGAGGAAATAGGTCAACTTAAAATGGCAGCTCGAAGACGAGGAGAGGATATCATTGACTTTGGAATGGGTAATCCAGATGGTGCAACACCGGATTTTATTGTCGATAAACTCAAAGAAGTAGTCATGCGACCTGATACCCATCGTTATTCTCAATCAAAAGGAATTCCTAAATTGAGACAAGCAATAACTGATTGGTATGCCAGAAAATTTGATGTTGTGTTAGATCCCGAAGAAGAAGCAATAGCCACTCTTGGCTCTAAAGAAGGCTTGAGTCATTTAGCTATTGCCACGATGGACAAGGGAGACGTAATTTTAGTCCCAAATCCAGCCTATCCAATTCATCCTTTTGGTTTCGTAATTGCTGGAGCGGATATTCATCATGTGCCAATTGGACCGGGTATCGACTTTTTTAAAAGCTTGAAAGATGCAATAAAAAATTCTTTTCCAAAACCTAAAATGTTACTTATTAATTTTCCAAGCAACCCAACTACGAGTTGTGTAGATTTGGATTTCTTTAAAGAAGTTATTGCTATTGCTAAAGAACACAATATTTGGGTTGTTCATGATTTAGCCTATGCCGACCTTTGCTTTGATGGCTATGAGGCACCTTCGATTCTTCAAGTAGAAGGGGCAAAAGATATCGCTGTTGAGTTTTATACTCTTTCAAAAAGCTACAACATGCCAGGTTGGCGAGTGGGCTTTTGTTGCGGTAATAAAGAACTCATAGCTGCATTAGCAAGATTAAAATCCTATTTTGATTATGGGCATTTCACCCCCATTCAGGTAGCCGGAATAGAAGCCTTGAATAATGGAGATAAAGAAGTTGAAAAAATTTGCCAAACATATAAATCTCGAAGAGATGTGCTCTGTGATGGTCTTAATTCATTTGGTTGGAGCATTGAAAAACCTAAAGCAACAATGTTCGTTTGGGCAAGAATTCCTGAATCATTTGAAATGAAGTCTATGAAATTTTCTAGATTTTTATTGGAAAAGGCAAAAGTTGCTGTTTCGCCAGGCTTAGGTTTTGGTGAGTATGGAGACGATTTTGTTAGATTTTCTTTAATTGAAAATGAACAAAGAACCAGCCAGGCAGTCAGAGGTATAAAAAAAGCATTTAAAGAGTACCTCTAATGAAAAATTTAAAAATAGGTTTATGCGGCACAGGAAATGTTGGATCTGCTTTTATTGAAAGTATTGTTTCTTCGGAATCTCTTGTAAACCAAAATTACGGTTTAAATATCTCAATATCCTTGATTGGCGCACGAAGCGGTAAGGTTTCTGGTGTCTCAAACATATCCGTCGTTACCGATATTCAAGAAGTAGCAAAGTCAGATGATGTTGATGTTGTTGTAGAGTTAATTGGAGGCTTAGATGATGCCTATAAACTGGCTGTTACCGCTCTTAAAAATAAAAAACATTTTGTTACGGCAAATAAAGCTCTTATTGCTGCTCATTCGAAAGAGCTTTTTGAGCTGGCTAAGGAAAATCAAGTCCATATTGGTTTTGAAGCATCTGTAGGTGGAGGTATCCCAATTATTAGAACCATCAGAGATGGCTTAATTAGTAATCAAATAAATTCTTTTGCAGGAATATTAAACGGCACTTCTAATTTTATTTTCTCTAAAATGGCTGATGAAAAACTTCCCTTTAAAACTGCTTTGGCTTTAGCTCAGAAAGAAGGGTTTGCAGAACCTGACCCTACTTTTGATATTTCGGGACAAGATGCTGCTCAAAAAACAAGCATCTTAGCGACACTTTCTTTTTTTCAAAACTCTTCAATGGAAAACGTATATTTTGAAGGAATCGATAAAATCTCTCCAGATGACATAGATTATGGCAAGCAATTGAATTTCGTCTTAAAGCCTTTATCGGTTGGTATGCAAAATGACACTCAGGTTACTCTTGGCAGTTTTCCAGCTTTCGTAAAAAAAGATTCACTTTTAGCTTCAATCCAAAACGAAAATAATGCAGTGCTTGTAAATGCCGAAAATGTAGGCGGTACAATGTATTCTGGACCAGGAGCTGGAGCTAAACCAACAGCAAATTCCGTTCTATCTGACATTATTGATGTAGCGCGCGGGAAAATTTTTGATTATGGAAAATTTGTTGAGCATAACTTATCTTCAAGTTTTAAAAATTTTTCTTGTGATCGCTATTTGAAACTTAAAGTAAATGACAAACCCGGAGTTGTGGCAAAAATTTCTACTTTATTAGCAAATAATAATCTCTCGATTGATAATCTCATTCAAAAAGAATTAGAAAGAAGTGACGATCAAATACCATTAGTTATCGTATTGAGTAATTCCAACGAAACAATTATCCAAAAAACCATCAAAGACTTGGAAGTGTTGGATGAGGTTTCAGGTCCTTTAACTCATATAAGGATTCTCGATATCTAAGATGAAATATTTCAGTACTAGAGGAAATTCACAAGAACTCAACTTTATTGATGTGCTTACATCAGGAACTGCAAAAGATGGGGGATTGTATGTACCCGAAAATTTTCCTAGGTTTTCCAATGAAGAAATTCGTGAATTTGAAACAGCAAGCTATCAGGATTTAGCTTCACACCTTTTGTTTCCATATATTGAAGGTTTTTTATCTAAAGAAGATTTTGAACAAGTTGTAAAAAAAGCTTATGAATCTTTTAGTATTCCTGAAGTTGTAAAGTTAGTCGAAACAAAAAATTCAGGTTATATCCTAGAGTTATTTCATGGTCCAACCTTTGCTTTTAAAGATGTTGCAATGCAATTGTTGGCAGCTTTACTGGATAAAGCTGCAGAAAAAATAGATAAGAAAATCGTTGTTCTAGGAGCTACTTCTGGAGACACAGGTTCAGCTGCTATTGAAGCGTGTAAAAAATTTAAAGACATAGACATTGCTATTTTATTTCCTCATCAGAAGATATCTCCAGTCCAACAAAGACAAATGACGACTTCAAATGAAAAAAACGTTTTTCCACTGGCGGTAAAAGGTGATTTTGATGATTGTCAAAATTATGTAAAAAAGATGTTTATAGAAAACACCAATGAAAAGGTTAAGTTTGTATCAATTAATTCAATCAATTGGACAAGAATCATGGCACAAAGTGTGTACTTTTTTTTCACCAAACTTCAGCTTAAAAAAGAATATGTAGCTTCTATTCCATCTGGAAATTTTGGGCATGCTTATGCTGGCTGGACGGCAAAAAATATGGGCCTCTCTTTCAAAGGAATCAATATTGCAACTAATAAGAATGATGTCTTACATCGACTTTTCTCTAAAGATGTTTATCAAAAAAAGGAAACGTCTGCTTCTCTTGCACCATCTATGGATATTTCTGTGGCGAGTAATTTTGAAAGGCTATTGTTCGAAATTTACAAAAAAAATGGCGATAAACTTAATGCTGTTTTTTCAGCATTCCCAAAAAAACGAATAGATTTCGATCAGTCAGATGAAATGTGGCAAGAAGTCAAAGCTTTTTTTCAAAGTTCTACTTGCAGTGATCAAGAAATTGTTGAAACAATCGTAAAAAATTTTGAAACAGAAAATATTTTATTTGACCCACACACTGCAACAGCAATTAAGGGAAATAAAGATTTAAATTATGATATTTCGGAACTTGTAACTTTTGCTACGGCTCACCCAGCTAAATTCCCGGATGCAATTAATAAAGAATTGGACATCTTAGAAGAAAATACCCCAAGCTCTTTAAAGGAAATTATGACCAAGGAAGAATCTTTTTCAGTGCTAGAAAACGATTTTGAGGATCTAAATAATTACATTAATTCTGAGGTACTTAATTAAATGGTTGAACTATCATTGGGCGAAAGAATCAAAGTTGCTGCTAAGTCTCTAGCTGAGCTTAGGGGGTATCTTTGACTTTGAAGAGCAGAAAAAACGTCTAGGCGATATAAACACAAAACTTCAAGACCCTGAAGTTTGGTCAAATCAAGAAGAAAGCCAAAAATTAGGTAAAGAAAAGGCATCATTAGAAAAACTCATTGATTTAGTTGAAGGACTCAATAGTTCAGTCGGAGATCTAAATGAATTATTTGAACTCCTTAGCGAAGATGAATCAGAAGCAAATCAACTAAAAGAAGAACTGTTAAATGTTGAAGATAAAATTGCAGACTTAGAGTTTCGTAGAATGTTCTCTGGCAAGATGGATCAGTCAAATACTTATCTTGATATTCAGTCTGGTTCCGGCGGCACAGAAGCTCAGGATTGGGCAGAAATGCTTATGAGGATGTATTTAAGATGGGGAGAAAACAAAGGATTTAAAACCGAATTAATTGAAGTTTCTCCAGGAGAAGTTGCTGGTATTAAAAGCGCCACAATTAAATTTGATGGAGATTTTGCCTACGGTTGGCTTAGAACGGAATCAGGTGTTCACCGATTAGTTAGGAAATCGCCATTTGATTCTGGCAATCGTCGTCATACCTCTTTTGCTTCTATTTTTATATCGCCAGAAGTGGATGATGATATTCAAATTGATTTAAATCCTGCTGATATAAGAATCGATACTTATCGAGCAAGTGGCGCAGGAGGGCAACACGTTAATAAAACGGATTCAGCAGTTCGTTTGACCCATACTCCTTCGGGTGTTGTCGTGCAGTGTCAAACGCAAAGATCGCAACATAAAAACAAAGATAGTGCGATGAAGCAGTTACGAGCAAAGCTCTTTGAGATAGAATTAAAAAAACAACAGCAAGAAATGGAAAATTTAGAAGCATCAAAAGCAGATATCGGCTGGGGAAGCCAAATTAGGTCATACGTTTTAGACTCGGCAAGAATTAAAGACCTCAGAACAGGTGTAGAAACTGGAAACTGTAATGATGTTCTAGATGGAAATTTAGATTTATTTATTGAAGCTAGTCTAAAGCAGGGAATTTAATAATGACTCAAGACAAAGAAGAAAATCATTTAATTGAGGAAAGAAGAAAAAAGCTTGCTGAGCTTAGAGAAGTTAATAAAGCATTTCCAAATGACTTCAAAAGAAAACATTTAGCTCAAAATTTGAAAGATGAATTTGATGAGTTCTCCAAAGAAGAATTAGAAAAGAAAAAAGGAAGGGGTACGGTTGCTGGGAGAATCATGCTTAGAAGAATGATGGGAAAGGCAAGTTTTACGACCATTCAAGATTTTTCTGGAAGGATTCAGCTTTACATAAGAGCCGATGAAATTTCTAACTATGATGAATTTAAAAATTACGATTTAGGAGATATTGTTGGTGCCGAAGGCACAGTTTTTAAAACCAATACTGGTGAGCTTTCAATTCATGTAAAAAAATTGAAACTTCTAACAAAATCTTTAAGACCTTTGCCAGAAAAACACTTAGGCATAAACGATACAGAATTACGGTATCGCAAACGTTATTTAGATCTGCTAACCAATCCAGAAAGCTTAGAAGTATTCAAATCCCGAGCAGAGATAATAAGCAATATCAGAGCTTTCTTATTGGCTGATGACTTTATTGAAGTTGAGACACCTATGATGCATCCCATTCCCGGCGGAGCTACAGCGAGGCCTTTTGTTACGCATCACAACTCTTTAAACATGGATCTATTCTTAAGGGTAGCCCCAGAATTATATTTAAAGAGGTTGATTGTTGGTGGATTTGAAAAAGTCTTTGAAATCAATAGAAATTTTAGGAATGAAGGACTCTCAACCAGACATAATCCTGAATTCACTATGTTGGAATTTTATACAGCATACGTAGATAGCGACTATCAAATTAAATTTGTTGAAAAGATGTTTAAAGCTGTGACTAAATTGCTTTCTCATAAAACAAATATTTTTAAAAAGTCATTTCATAAATTAACCATGGATGAGGCAATTTTGAAATTTACTTCACTTAAGAAAAAAGATTTAAGTGATACTAAGAAGCTTAAAGAATTCTGTAAAGCTGAAAAAATAAAACCAAATGTTAAAGCATCAATTGCTATTATCAAAAATGAAATATTTGAAGCAATGGTAGAAGAAAAACTCATAGAGCCAACTTTCATAACAGAATATCCGATTGAAGTTTCTCCTTTAGCAAGGGCATCCAGTATCAATCCTGAAGTAGCAGAAAGGTTTGAACTATTCATAGATGGCAAAGAAATAGCTAACGGTTTTTCTGAGTTGAATGATCCTGAAGAACAAGCAGAACGTTTCAAAGATCAAGTGGCAAAAAAGGATTCAGGTGACAATGAGGCGATGCATTTTGATAAAGATTATATTGAAGCTTTAGAGCATGGACTAGCGCCATGTGCTGGTGTTGGCATTGGTATAGATCGTTTAACAATGTTAATTACTGGTACCGAATCTATTCGAGATGTTTTATTATTTCCTCAACTAAAAAACAAATAGAAATTATGACTAAAGATTGGACAAAAATAAGAGCAAAAGTAAAAGATTTCATCGAAAGTGAAATTTACCCTAAAGAAACTGAATTATCTAAGGGGACACCTGAAGCAAGAGAAATGCTCGGATCATTAATGCAATTGGCAAAAGATGAAAAAATCTGGGCCTTGGGACATCCCGAAGATATAGGTGGAGGCGGAATGCCTTTTATGGAGTATGTATACGTAAATGAAGTTATTGGTAGATCCTCATTTGCCATGGTCGCATTGGGCACTCATTCCCTTCAGGATTCAATTATGCTTCGAGAATTTGCTTCCCCACATTGGCGAGACCAGTACTTAGAACCATTAGTTCAAGGTGAAATCTTTCCAAGTTTTGGTATGACCGAACCTGATGTTGCAAGTTCTGATCCTACCCAATTACAAACCACAGCAATTCTTGATAACGGTACGTGGAAAATAAATGGCACAAAATGGTTTACTACCGGGGCTGCTAGAGCTGCCTATACTACCGTGATGTGTCGAACTGAATTGGATGCTCCAAGCCATGGCGCTTTCAGTATGATCATTGTCCCTACCGATAATCCGGGATATAAAATTGTTCGAGAAACGCCAGTACTCGGCATCAATGGTGGACACTACGAAGTTAAATACGACAATGTCGAAGTTCCTGAAGAAAATTTATTAGGACCAAGAGGACAAGGCTTTATCATTGCACAAAGGCGACTTGGACCGGGAAGAATTTTTCATTGCATGCGTTGGTTAGGACAAGCTCAAAGAGCTTTTGATCTGCTTTGCGAAAGAATGCACGAAAGAGAAACTTTTGGAACACCTTTAACAAAAAAACAACTGCTTCAAAAATTTGTCTTTGATAGCGCTTGTGAAATTCAAGCTTCTCGTCATCTAACTTTAGATGCCGCTAAAAGAATTGATCAAGGAGATGATGCCAGAATTGAAATCGGTTTGATTAAGGTTGTTGGTGCTGAGATGCTCCACAATGTTGTAGATCGAGCCATTCAAGTCCATGGTGCAAAAGGACTCACCGACGACACACCATTAAGTTTAATGTATCGTCACGCAAGGGAAGCAAGAATCTACGACGGTCCTGATGAGGTGCATATTCAATCGGTTGCAAGGCGTATTCTCAAGAATTACGAAAACAATGGCCCTGGATGGGACTTTGGAGAGCGAGACGCATCTTTAATATCATAATATGTCTGACTTTCAGGAATTTTTAGAAAATTCTCTGCAGCAAAAAATCAAACAACTAATTCCTTTAACAGGAGGAGCATCTGCGGATATCAATCGCATCATTCTTACAAGTGGTGATGAGTTAATTGTTAGACGAACGTTGTCACAAGAAAAATCCGTGATGGCAATTCCAAAAACCTTAGAAGCAAAAATCCAAAAAGTAGTTAGAAAAAATGGTGCGCCAGTGCCAGAAATCATCATAGAGTTTTCCGAAGGCAAAGAAATAGGCGAAGGATACGTTATGGAGGCAATACCAGGTGAAACCATTCCTCGTAAAATTCTTAGAGATGAAAAATACGTGATTGTACAAGAAAAACTACCTTTTGAAATCGGTAAGTCCTTAGCTCAGATACACCAAACAAAACTAGAGGAATTGAAAGCGCTTGATCAAGTGACCTTTTCAGATTCTCTAGAAAAACTCTTTCAGGTTTATTTAAGTTTTAATCAGCCTCAACCGGTCTTTGACTTAGCTTTCAAATGGCTGGAAGCTCAAGATCTCAAAGATTATGGGGAAGTTTTAGTTCATGGTGATTTTCGCTTTGGAAACTTTATTATTTCAGAAGAAAATCTAGAGTCTATTATTGACTGGGAGTTAGCACATATAGGCAATCCCATGGAAGATCTTGGATGGCTTTGCGTGCGTTCTTGGCGATTTGGTAATGTTGAAAAAAGAGTAGGTGGCTTAGGAGATGTTAAAGACCTTATTGCTGGTTACGAATCCAATTCTGATATAAAAATTGATGAATCTCAGCTCGATATATGGCAGCTTTATGGCTCATTACGATGGGGGGTTATTTGTATGATGCAAACTTTTGCTCATCTAAGCGGAATGGTAAATTCAGTTGAAAAAGCAGCAATTGGTAGAAGGGTATCGGAAACTGAATTCGACTTAATGAATATGATTAAACATAAAAATTTCTTATGAGTATTTTTGATAGACCAACCTCAAAAGAACTTCTAGAGGCAGTTGTTGATTTTATTAATTCTGAGATAAAGTCTGACTCTTATCCTGCAAATAAGAAATTTAAACTTCAAATTATTTCAAATGTTCTGAATATCGTTAAAAGAGAAGTTGAAACTGGAAAAGCAATAAATGATAAATTCATTGAACTTGGTTCAAAATTAATTAGTGAAGAAAATTTTTCGATAGAAAATTTATCTAAAAAAATAAGAAAAAAAGAACTTGATTATGATGATCAATCCTTAATCGACTTTCTTTATGAATTGACTGAAGAGAAAATAAAAATAGATAACCCTAAATATAAATAATGTTTGAAAATTATTTTTTTTAAAATGAATAAAGAAGATTTACAAATAATAACTTTCTTAAATTACCTGAAATACAGGGCAGATCATCAAGAAGTTCCATTAGCTTTAGATGAAGGTTTTATAATGGAATCCTTTCATGTAGGTGTGAGATATTTTTTTGGCGTAACTATTGATGATAAGGGATTGCCAATTCATGATAGGGAACAACCTTATGAGGGATTTTTGGACGAATGGATCGAAAGAAGTATTAACTGATGAACAAAACTTTGATATTTGTAATCTTAGTTTTAGTTTTTGGAGGAGCCTTCCTCTATAATTTTTACCATAATCAATTAGAGAAAATGCAACATTCTGTGGAACATATGATCCACAGGCACTAATCAAAGTAAATCTTTAACATCATTTTTTTCTTCAAGAAGTTCTTGAGTAGTAAGATCAATTTTCTCTTGAGCATAATCACTTATTGGTAAATCTTGAACAATAGAGACCTTTCCATTGGCATCTGCTTTTAAAGGAAAGCCAAAAATAAGATTCCCAGGAACGTTATAGCTACCGTCACTGAGTATTGCAGCACTAAACCAATCATCTGCAGATGTTTCTGTAAGCGTTGCCTTTACCGTATCAATGGCTGCATTAGCCGCTGACGTTGCAGATGAAGCTCCTCTAGCGTCGATAATCGCTTTTCCACGTTGCTGTACAATCTTTAGAAAATCGTTCTCAATCCAACTTTTATCATTGATATAACTACTGGCCGATTCGCTTTTGACTTCTGCATTATCTAAATCAGGATACATAGTTGGACTATGATTTCCCCAAATAGTCATTTTCTTGATATCAGAAATTTCCAAATTACATTTATTTGCAACCTGAGCTTTTGCTCGATTTGCATCTAAGGCAGTCATAGCCATCCATGTTTGCGAAGCATTATTGCCATGCGTACAACCAATCAAAGCATTGGTGTTTGCAGGATTCCCGACAACAAGTATTTTTGCATTCGCTTTGGCATTTTCGCCTAAAGCTTTCCCTTGTGCTGTAAAAATACCACCATTTATTTTTAGTAAGTCTGCTCGCTCTTCGATTTTCTTCCCGTTTATAGTAATTCCTCTTGGGATGCTTCCTACCAAAAGAGCCCAATCAATATCTCCAGAAGCTTCATTCATATCGGAAAAGTTTTTTATAGTACCTAATGTATTAAAACCACAATCTTCTAACTCCATGCGAGAGCCTTCTAACTTGGATACCACTTGAGGAACTTCAACAAGATTTAAATTTACTTTTGTATCTTGCCCAAAAGTTTCGCCACTAGCTAATCTAGTTAGCAGGGCATAACCAATTTGACCTGCAGCTCCAGTTACTAAAACATTTACTTCTTTCATACGTTTTCCTTTAAATTAAATTAAAAATATTCTTTCCTTCTTTTTGAGAAACGGACACTTTGGCATCCAACATCTCGTTTTCAATCATTTTCTTGAGAAGAATCTCGTCCTTTTCACTATTGGCAATGAATCTAGTTCCATCTTCAAGAGACCCTATTATCAAAGCAAATTCTAAACCTTTTCTTCCGTTGATAACGGTATAAGTTTCTATCTTTCCAATTCCTGATGGTGTTTCAGAAAAATTGTAAATTGCTTTGGCATTTATTTCTTTTTGAACAGAACTATTATCAATTTTTTCGAAAGGTTTTGCCGGTATTGTCGACATTACAAGAGCAGCGTGTTTAGTGATAAACCATGAATTTGCAGTAAGCAATCCATAGGTTTGCGGTTTTTTTCTGAGTTGCCTGACCATCTCTGTGGTTGAAAACATCGTGTAAGAATTTCCAGGACCTCCAAAGTAGGGTAAACCTCCTGTTACGGTTAAGTCTCTTTTTTCAACTGGTATACCTAATTCTTTTTTTGCAATTTGTACTGCTGAAGGAAAACAAGAGTACAAGTCATAGTGCTCTATCTCGGATAATGAAATTTCTGCTTGATCCAAAGATTGATTTACACAAGTCTTGATTGCGGGCGAAGAATGAAAATTAGGCCTTTCAGAGACATTCCAAATGTCATTGAGAATGGAGCAGCCATGAACATAGACTCTTTTATTTTTTGAAATGTTTAGTTCGTCAGCTTTGCTTTGCGTCATCAGAACAAATGCAGAGGACATATTTACTCGAATGACCGAATTCAAATATTTTGTGTAGGGAAAACCAATCATTCGATTGTTTGGCGTTTCTTCTGCAATCTCTGAAGCACTTCGATAGGTAGGAAACCATGAATGAGGATTGTTTGAAGCAATCTTGCTGAATTCACTAAATAGAGTGCTACATTCATTGAGATGAGTAGCTGCAGTTTTCTTCTCTTCTTTTCTCAGCGCTTGAGCAAAGAGGGGGTAGACGTTAGTTGGCGTGTCCATCCCATGTAATTTTTCATGATCGGAAAAACCAATAGCATTATTGCCTATCATTTCTGGAGAACCTCCTGGTTCATCTAGCCAATCCAAAGGCATGCCAGCTTTTAGTCTAGCAATCATTGTCTGTAGAGCCTCTCCGCCGGCAAGCAAAGCACAATCCGTTTCTCCATTAGACATTTTAATTAAAGCGTCCTCCAATAATACTTGAGGACTATTTCCTCCCATTGGCGCATAAACTTCATTTTTTGCTGATATGTTTAATTTATTAGCTAGAGTTCTTGGAAAATTTGAATATTGAAAGCTAGATTGATTGGTTGCGGTAAGAAAATCTATGGTAAACCTTACTACACCTAAATAATCAATATGTTCATTTAAGCTCTGGATACCAGAGTCTTGAATGGCCTGTTCACAGGCTCTTGCAAGAAGCTCTTGTGGATTGAGTCCATCTTGTTTGGATCTATCAATAAAATCACCTACACCAACTATTACCGGCGTTCTTTTATCAATTTTTTTATTTTGCTTACGTTCTGACAAGATGTAATATTATCGACTTGAATTATTCAAACGCATATTAAATAACAAGGAGAACTAAATGACTATTAATTTTGAAGGAAAAGTTGCCATCGTAACAGGAGCTGGTGGCGGATTAGGTAGATGTCATGCTTTAGATTTAGCAAAGAGAGGGGCTAAGGTTGTTGTGAACGATCTTGGTGGAAATGTAGATGGTTCTAGTGATGGTTCTTTATCGGCAGCAGAGCAGGTTGTTGAAGAAATTAAAGCGGCAGGCGGAGAAGCAATGGCTAATGGAGCTAGTGTTACTGACGTTGCTCAAGTTCAGGAAATGGTTAAACAAACTATGGATGCCTACGGCAGGATAGATATCCTAATCAATAATGCAGGAATCTTAAGAGATAAATCTTTTTCTAAAGTAACGGATGAAGATTTCCGCATGGTTTTAGAAGTTCACTTAATGGGAACAGTAAACTGTACAAAAGCAGTTTGGGAAATCATGAAGGAACAAAATTATGGCAGAATTGTCGTAACTTCTTCATCCAGTGGTTTATATGGAAATTTTGGACAAACAAACTATGGCGCAGCAAAAATGGGCGTGGTTGGTTTAATCAACACACTAAAATTGGAAGGTGCTAAATACAACATCAAATGTAATGCCCTTGCTCCAGTAGCAGGGACTAGAATGACTGAAGATTTGATGCCTGGAGAAGTTTTAGACCAAATTCAACCTGATCATGTAACCCCAGCGGTAACTTATATGGTTTCCGAAGATGCTCCTACAGGAGTCATCATGTCAGCTGGTGCTGGTGTTTTTGCTAGAGTTTTTGTCCACGAAACCATGGGCGTAAATTTAGGAACTGGTGAAGATATGACTGCAGAAAACATTGCAGAAAAATGGGATCAAATTTCCGATATGAAAGATGCCAAACCTTGTTACCAAGGCGGCGAACAATCCCAGAAAATCTTTGAATTGATAATGAAAGGCTAAGGCTTACCAGCCCCTTCATATTCGACCCCAATTTTATAAATCTCTCCAGTTTTGTTTTCTTTGCAAAACTGGGGATCTGAAGAACCTGCGGTCAAAATAAAAAGCTCTTTACCATTTTCTCCGCCTAACATGCATGCATAAGCAGGTTGTGGAGTAACAATACGATCAGTAATTTTTCCTCCTTTCTTATATCTTATAACCTCTGAAGTTGTTGGAGAAGCAATCCAAATTCCATTATCTGAATCCAAACATATACCGTCTGGTACGGGGAAAGGGGTGCTATTTGATTCTTTTAACGGAATATTTAGAAATCTAATGATGCTGGTTATGATTTTAAAATACAGCGGCATGACTCTTGCCCAAATAGCTCTGTTGGCTAATTCACCGGACCCATTTATTTCAAAAGAAGTTAAATTGCCGCCAAAAGTTTCTCCAACAATTAATTCTCTTCCGTCTGGCGAAATAACTGTTCCATTGGGAAAAAGTAGACCATCAGCGCATATTTTTGCCTCTCCTTCGACAGATACAGAAATCAAGCAAGTTTTATTTATCTTGCTTTCTACACTTTCTGTACCAAAGTTTCCAACATATGCAGTCCCGTCTTTAGAAATGACCATATCGTTACATTGAAAGGGCGTAAGGTGAGACATGTCTGCATGTATTGAGAGCTCTCCATTTTTTAGTTTCATAAGCCTTCGATCAAGCATTGACACAATGATCAGACTACCGTCTGGTAACCATCCAAGCCCTGAAGGCTGCTCGGGTATTTCTGCGACAATAGATATATTGCCAGAAGCATCTATGTTGTGGACCTTATAGCCATGCATATCAGAAAACCAAAGTTTATTTTCATGCCATCTTGGTCCTTCTAAAAAATGAAAGCCTTCGGCAACTTTTACTAAATTACTCATGCATTTTCTCCTTTATTACTTTCATCAATTTTTTTGGATTATCAGTGATAATCGCATCTGCACCAAGATCTATTAAATCTCGCATATATTTTTTATTATTTATAGTCCAAGCAATACAGTATTTACCTTCGTCCTTAAATTTTTTTATCAAATTCATACTTTTTTTTGAATCAATACGTTGGCTGATACCAAAAGAATTACTTTTTTTAAGAAGAGCACTTATTTTTTTATAATCGTAATCAAAAAAAGCCGGAATGATGCTGAGTGTTACTGGAATTTCAAATCTCTTGATTAAACTTTTTACAATATTCGGATAGAAACCTAAAAAATGGGCATTCAATTTTGAAATGACATTACTTTCAATTAATTTATCCAATTCATTGAAGTTAATTTTACTTGGCTTAATTTCAATAAAAATTTTTGATCTCTCTGGTTTGTGATCAAAAACTTCTTTCAGCAGGGGTATATTAGTATTTTTAAACTTTTTAGAACGTAAACTACCAACATCTACAGCTTTTAAATTATTAAAATTTTCTTGAGAGACTGTGTATTCGCTTTCGCTGACTCTAGCCAGGTTATCATCATGGATACAGATTAAGCGTTTATCTTTCGTTTCTCTGACGTCTAGCTCAATAGCATCAACACCTTGTTCCCAAGCTTTAATATATGCCGGTAAAGTGTTTTCGGGAGCTTCCATGGAAGCTCCACGATGCGCAACTATTAAAGGAAAATTCCTTTTTTTTAGTCCCAACTCAAAGCGCCACCAGTCTGGTATTCAATGACGCGAGTTTCAAAGAAATTCTTTTCTTTACGCAAGTCCATGATCTCAGACATCCAAGGAAAAGGGTTAGTTGCATTAGGAAATTCTTCTTCAAGTCCAATTTGGGTAAGTCTTCGGTTTGCAATGAATTTTAAATAATCAGACATGCTCTCTGCATTCATCCCTAAAATTCCACCGGGCATGGTGTCATGAGCATACTCGATTTCTAATTGTGTTCCTTGCAGAATCATATTTCTAGATTCTGTTTGCATGGTTTCATCCCAGAGTTGTGGATTTTCTAGTTTAATTTGATTGATCATATCTATTCCAAAATTAACATGCATAGATTCATCTCTTAAAATATATTGAAACTGTTCGGCCGTTCCAGTCATTTTGTTTCTGTTCCCCATAGATAATATTTGGGTAAAACCACAGTAAAAGAAAATTCCTTCCAATACACAGTAAAAGGCAATTAGATTTCTTAATAAAGTCTTATCATCTTCTAATGTGCCAGTATTAAAAGTTTGGTCAGCAAGAGATTCTGTGAAAGGTAGGGCCCAAGCGGCCTTTCTAGCTACTGACGGGACTTCCTTATACATATTAAAAATTTCTCCTTCATCCATGCCTAGAGATTCGATTACATATTGATACGCATGGGTATGAATTGCTTCTTCTAAAGCTTGCCTTAACAAGTACTGTCTACATTCTGGGTTTGTGATGTGACGGTATACAGAAAGAACAATGTTATTTGCTACTAAAGAATCTGCAGTAGAGAAAAAACCAAGGTTTCTCATAACAATTCTTCTTTCGTCTTCAGTAAGACCATTTGGATCTTTCCAAAGAGCGACATCTGCAGTCATATTTATTTCTTGTGGCATCCAATGATTGGCGCTTCCATCAAGATATTTCTGCCAAGCCCAATCATATTTGAAAGGAACCAATTGGTTTACATCTGCGCGACAATTGATCATTTGTTTTTGATCAACATCAACCCTTCCTGATGCACCTTCTAGCTCTTCCAAACCCTTTTCTATATCCAGATTATCTAAGGCTTCGGTTACATCATTGATGGATCCAGTGCTAATAGGAGCATTTGGAGCTGGAGCTCCTACATCATTTTTGACAACTGCGGTTTCTTGCATTGCTGTTTGTGCTTTAGCTGGTTCAGCTATTGGTGTTTTTTGCTTTTCTTCTGAATTAAAGTCATCCCAAGATAACATATCTACCTCCTTATAAAATTACTGACATGCCTCGCAGTCAGGATCGTCAATGGAACATGCTTCAGGCTGATCATAGTTTTTAGGCTCAGTCTTTACAGCATTTAGCTCCATATTAGTTATTGTTGATTTTTCAGTTGTTGTGGCGCTTCTTGATCTTAAATAATAAGTCGTCTTTAAGCCCCTCAACCAAGCCATTCGATACATGATATCCAGCTTCTTCCCGTTAGGTTCAGAAACGTAGAGATTTAGCGACTGACTTTGATCTATCCATTTTTGTCTTCTGCTTGCTGCTTCAATTAGCCACTTAGGCTCCACCTCAAAAGAGGTTGCAAACAGCTTTTTAATGTCTTCTGGTACTCTGGCTATACTTTCTAGGCTTCCATTAAGATTTTTAAGGTCGTAGACCATAACTTCATCCCACATATCTATTTCTTTCAGCGCGTCTACTAAGTGCATGTTTATCACTGTAAATTCTCCAGAGAGATTTGATTTTACAAACAGGTTTGAGTAGGTAGGTTCAATCGATTGAGTCAAGCCTGTGATATTAGCAATCGTTGCAGTTGGTGCGATCGCCATTGTGTTTGAGTTTCTCATACCTTGAGATTTGACTTTTTCTCTCAAAGCATCCCAATCAAGACGAGTCGTCTTATCAACTTCGATGTAGTCTTTTCCTCTTTGCTTTTCGAGGATATCTATCGAATCAAGCGGCAATATTCCTTTGCTCCAAAGAGAGCCTTCATAAGAAGAGTAAGAACCTCTTTCTTTTGCCAAATCAGAAGACGCATTTATTGCCATATAACTGACTAATTCCATGGACTCATCCGCAAAGTCAACAGCAGCTTCTGATGCATAAGGTATTTTTTTTAAATAAAGTGCATCTTGAAAACCCATAATTCCCATGCCAATGGGGCGATGTTTAAAGTTTGAATTTTCTGCTTGTGGCACTGCATAGTAATTTATATCTATGACGTTATCGAGCATTCTAATTGCCGTAGTTACATTCTTTTCAAGTTTTTCTTTGTCTAGATTTCCTTCTCCATCTAGGTGATTTGGAATATTGATCGATCCCAAATTACAAACTGCAATTTCATCGTTTGAAGTATTGAGTGTAATCTCTGTGCACAAATTTGATGAGTGGATTACTCCGGTGTGTTGCTGTGGGGATCTCAGATTACATGCATCTTTGAATGTAATCCAAGGATGACCTGTTTCAAAAAGCATAGATAGTATTTTTCGCCAAAGCTCTTCTGCTTCGACTTCTTTATAAGCTTTTAGTTTTCCTTCTTGAGCAAGTTTTTCATATTCTTCATATTTTTCTCTAAAGGCCTCTCCAGAAAGATCGTGTAATTCTGGAGTTTCATTTGGAGTGAAGAGGGTCCATTTTTTTCTTTCAAATACTCTCTCCATGAAAAGATCAGGAACCCAATTAGCAGTGTTCATATCGTGAGTTCTTCTTCTGTCATCCCCAGTATTTTTTCTTAGCTCTACAAATTCTTCAATATCTAGATGCCAAGTTTCCAGATATGCACAGACTGCACCTTTTCTTTTTCCGCCTTGATTAACGGCAACTGCTGTATCGTTTACTACTTTTAAAAATGGAACTACTCCCTGAGATTTTCCATTTGTTCCTTTGATGTGAGCCCCCATTCCTCTTACAGGTGTCCAATCATTTCCAAGACCTCCTGCCCACTTAGAAAGCATGGCATTATCTTGGAGAGCTCCATAAATTCCATGCAAGTCATCTGGAACCGTAGTCAAATAACAAGAAGACAACTGAGAATGCATTGTTCCAGCATTGAATAGAGTAGGGGTTGAACTCATGTAGTCAAAGGAAGATAGCAATTCGTAAAATTCCAAAGCTCGTTGTTCTCTATTCTCTTCGTTCAAAGCTAAGCCCATTGCGACTCTCATGAAGAAAACTTGTGGAAGTTCAAACCTTATATCGTTTGAATGGATAAAATATCTGTCGTATAAAGTTTGAATTCCCAAGTAAGAAAAAAGTAAATCGTTATCTGGATTCATAGCCTTTCCAAGCATATCCAAATCATAGTTTGCCAGCTCTGAATTAAGCAGTTCTAATTCAATACCTTTATTTATAAATACTTTTAAAGCCTCAGGATAGAAAATTTTCATTTCCTCATGAGTTGCATTTTCTGTTATATCTAGAAAAGACAATGCTTCAGATCTCAGACTGTCTAATAAAATTCGTGCTGTTGCAAAAGTATAGTTTGGTTCTACTTCGACTAGCGATCTCGCAGAAAGGACAAGTGCTTCTTTTACTTCATGTTCCGGAGCTCCTTCATAAAGGTTTTTGTTTGCTTCTGAAATAATTTTTTCACTGTCAGTTCCTTCCAAACCGCTGCATGCTTCTCTTGCAATTATTTCAATTCTTTCAGAAGTTTTTAATTCTTCTTTTTCAGGACGATCATGAATATGAGTTTCTATTGCTCTTTGGTTCGCTCTTTCAGCGCGGTATAAAACATATTCTCTTGCTACTTTGTGTTCTTCAGAACGCATCAAAGCTAATTCAACCTGATCTTGAATTTCTTCAATGTGGATTGTTCCTCCAGATGGCATCCTCCTTCTAAAGATATCTTCCACTTGACTGCTTAAAGACGATACTCTGCTGTGAACACTTGAGGATGCAGCAGCAGCACTTGTGTGAACAGCTAAAAAAGCTTTTGTTATTGCAATTTCTATTTTTGAGCCATCAAAATCTACAACAGAGCCATTTCTCTTTATTATTCTAAGTTGACCAGGAGAAACCATAGGTTTCTTTGGCTGTGATTGAGCTGTTTCTTGCTTCTTTTCTTCTATTGTTTCTGTTGTTTCCAAAACAATTCCTTCTCTTAAATTTAACTAAAATGGGTATAAAAAACACAATATATAGTGTTTTTACATTACTAATATACAAGATAAAGGGTTTTTGCCAAAAAAGCAATACAACAATTTATGAAAATTTAGTGGATAGGCTGTGTATAAGTGTATATAAATATGTTCATGTCAAAGTATTACATTTCTATCGACCAAGGAACCACCAGCTCAAGGTCAGTCCTTTATGACAACTCTTTTAACCAAATAACGCAAGAACAACAAGAATTTAAGCAATACTATCCCGCAGAAGGCCTAGTAGAGCATGATCCTGAAGAAATTTGGTCTTCTGTATTGAATACTACGAAGACTTTAATGAGTAAGAATAACGTCAGCAGCTCTGAAGTGATCTCCATTGGCATCACTAATCAAAGAGAGACAGTCATGCTTTGGGATAAAGATGGCAAAGTATTGAACAAAGCCATTGTTTGGCAAGACCGCAGAACAGCTGAATTCTGTGAAAAGCTTAAAGCGGAGGACATTGAATCAGAAGTAACTGCAAAAACCGGCCTCTTACTTGATCCTTATTTCTCGGCAACAAAGGCTCGTTGGTTATTGAAGGAATACAAAATCGATCCAAGTAAATATTTTTTTGGCACCATCGATACATTTCTTGTTTGGAAATTAACAGAGGGAAAAAACTATATGACAGATGTAACCAATGCATCCAGGACTTCGTTGCTAAACATTAATGATGTGAAATGGGACAAAGATTTAATAAATACATTTGAACTTGGTGGTTTAAACCTTCCGGAGGTTACGAAGAATAGTTCAGATTTTGGCTCAACTAAGCTTTTTGGCGGAGAGATAAAAATATCTGGTATTGCAGGAGATCAGCAAGCATCTCTGATTGGTCAAGGTTGTTTTGCTTCGGGGCAATTAAAAAGTACCTACGGTACGGGTTGCTTCTTAATGGCAAACACCGGGACAAAAAGACAAAATTCCACTAACAAGCTTCTATCGACCATTGCCTACCAAGTTGAAGATTTATGTTATGCACTAGAAGGCAGTATTTTTATGGCTGGAGCAAATTTTCAATGGCTAAGAGATAAAATGGATTTCTTCGATGATGTCAGCGAATCAGAAGAACTTGCTAAAAAAGCTGATCCCAATTCTAATGTATTTCTAATTCCTGCTTTTGTGGGTTTAGGAGCACCACATTGGGTTCCAGATGCAAGAGGAACTATCTTTGGATTGACTAGAGACTCAGGTAAAGAAGAATTAAGTTTAGCAACGCATGAAGCAATTGCTTTTCAAACCAAAGAGATCATATCGTCTTTGGTTGATGATGGCATACAAGTAGAAAACGTTAGAATAGATGGTGGATTAACGAGAAACACTTTTTTTAATCAAACCTTATCCAATATTATTGAATTGGATGTTTTATGTTCTAAAACGGTTGAATCCACTGCTCTAGGCGCTGCTTTTCTTGCTGGTATCGGAGCAGGAGAAGTTTCTTTACAAGATGTCTCTAACAATTGGTCGCCAAAGGCAGAGTACAATCCTAATTCCAGTTACGATTTGGATAGGTATGTAACCTGGAAAAAATTTTTAAATAAATTAATCAGTTAATAAAAATTCTAGAAGGCTTTGTTGTGCATGCAGCCTATTCTCAGCTTGGTTC
>TARA_B100001057_G_scaffold475759_1_pt1 | contig 21264 bp, 16 predicted proteins | sample TARA_B100001057 | Tara Oceans TARA_B100001057 (sample SAMEA2621839) | marine metagenome | biome: marine biome (ENVO:00000447); feature: surface water layer (ENVO:00002042); material: "saline water (ENVO:00002010), including plankton (ENVO:xxxxxxxx)" | depth 5 m
AATCATTTATCATACCTTGTAAGCCCATTTTTCTTCCATCATCAGGGTGATAAACTCTAGCAATACCATAATTATGTAAATCTTCAATTTCTTTTGGCAAAATTGTACCACCACCACCAGCAAATATTTTAATGTGAGATGCATTTTTTTGTTTTAGAAGATCATACATATATTTTAAATATTCCATATGCCCCCCCTGATATGATGTCATTGCAATTGCATTAACATCTTCTTGAATAGCACAATTAACAACTTCTTCAACAGATCTGTCATGACCTAAATGTATTACTTCACAACCAGTTGACTGAATTATTCTTCTCATTATATTTATTGCAGCATCGTGGCCATCAAATAAGCTTGCTGCAGTAACAATTCTAATTTTATTTTTTGGTTTGTATACTTTTTCTAACATTTTACCCAAATGATAATAATTGTTGTTCTAGATTAGCAATTTTTTTTAAAGCATCTTGCTTTTTCTTTTTTTCAAGCAATAATACTTTTTCCGGAGCATTTTTTAAAAAGTTTGAATTTGATAATTTTTTTTCAACACCTGTCAAAAATCCTTTATAATAGCAAATCTCCTTTTCCAATAATTTTTTTTCATCATCAATATTTAATTTTAATGGTAGATTTAAATAATATTTATAAGTACTCAGATGGAATGGGAAAGAATTTTTTGATATATTTTCCACACTTTTAACATCAGAAATGGAACACATTTTTTCTAAAATCGATATCTCGTATTTCTCCATTTCTAACTCAGTAAATAATTCAATTTTAGTTTTATAAGGTATATTTTTTTCTTTTCTTATTTTTCTAATTTTAGAAATTAATTTAAATAATCTAGAAAAAGATTCTAGTATCTCATTATCTACTTTACTCGATCGAGGCCACTTTGCAAAATTAATTGTTTCATTTTCATTTCTATCATTTACTTTTTGCCAAACCTCCTCACTAATAAATGGCATAAATGGATGAAGTATAATCATTAATTTTTCTATGAAATAAATTGATTGTTCTTTGGTTTTTATATCAATTTTTTGATCCTTTGGTTTTATTATCTCCAAATAACAACTACAGAAATCGTCCCAAATTAATTTATATATTTTCATCAAACATTCTGAAATTCTAAACATATCAAATGATAAATCTATCTCATTAACTACTTCATTAAACTTACTATCAAACCATTGAATGGTAATTTCATTTAATTTAGAATGAGATTTTTTTGAAGAAATTTGCCACGAATCTATTAATCTAAAAGCGTTCCATATCTTATTTGAAAAATTACGTCCCTGTTCACATAAAGCCTCATCAAATAGTAAATCATTACCAGCATTTGATGAAAAAAGCATACCTGACCTTACACCATCAGCTCCATATTTATTTATCAGCTCAATTGCATCAGGTGAATTTCCCAAAGATTTCGACATTTTTCTTCTTTTTTTATCTCTGACAATTCCAGTAAAATATACATTCTTAAAAGGTATTTTTTCATAAAAAACAAAACTCGACATAATCATCCTAGCTACCCAAAAAAATATGATATCAGGTCCCGTGACAAGGTCATTAGTAGGAAAATAATATTCAATCTCTTTATTATTTTTATTATTTATTCCATCAAATACACTTAATGGCCAAATCCAAGATGAAAACCAGGTGTCTAATACATCTTCTTCCTGTCTTATTTCAGAGATTTTAATTTCTTCAAATCCTTTAATTAATTTTATTTTATCGTAAGCTTCATTAATAGTTTCAGCAACGACATATTTATTGTTATTGTAATAAAAAACGGGAATACGATGACCCCACCAAAGTTGTCTTGAAATACACCAATCTTTTATATTTTCCATCCAATATTTATATGTTTTAATAAAATTATCAGGAAAAAAATTAATTTCTTTATTTAACACTGCCCTCAATGCAGGTTGTGAAATATCTTTAACATCAAAAAACCATTGCATTGATATCTTTGGTTCAATCACAACATTTGTTCTTTCTGAAAAACCAACTTTATTCATTATTTTTTCTTGTTTCACCAAATGATCAATATCAATTAATTTTTTTATAATATTTTTTCTAACAACACTTCTGTCTTCACCTATAAAAAATTTACCATTTTCGTTTATACAACCATCATCATCAATTACAGAAACAAACTCAAGTTTATGTTTTTGACCCAGAAAATAGTCGTTGGCATCATGAGCAGGTGTAATTTTTAAAACCCCTGTACCAAATTCTTTATCAACATAATCATCACATATTATAGGAACTTCCTTGTCAATCAGTGGAACAATAGCTTTTTTTCCTATAATGTCAGAGTATCTAGAATCAGTAGGGTTTACACAAACAGCAGAGTCTCCTAAAATAGTTTCAGGTCTTGTAGTAGCAACAACAACAAATTTTTTTGAATCTTTAATTTTATATTTTATATAAAATAAATCCGATTTTTGTTCTTTGTAAATAACCTCTTCGTCAGACAAGGCTGTTTTAGCTTTAGGATCCCAATTAACCATTCTTACCCCTCTATATATCAAGCCATCGTTATAAAGTTTAATAAATGTTTTAATAACTGACTTGGACATATCAGCATCCATTGTGAATTTAGTTCTTTTCCAATCACATGAAGCACCTAATCTTTTTAACTGACTCAAAATAATATCACCATGTTTTTTTTTCCAATCCCATGCATGGATTAAAAATTCTTCTCTTGAAATATCTTGCTTTGAAATTCCTTCAATTTTTAGCTTTTCAACAACTTTTGCCTCAGTTGCTATTGAAGCATGATCAATTCCAGGAACCCAACATGAATTTAATCCTAATAATCTAGATCTCCTTACCAAAATATCCTGAATAGTATTATTGAGAACATGACCCATATGTAAAATACCAGTTACATTTGGGGGAGGCATTAAAACTGTATAACTAGATTTGTTTTTTTGAACTTTAGATGAAAAAAAATCATTTTTAATCCAAAATTTATACAATCTATTTTCAATTTCAGTTGGATTATATGTTTTTTTTAGTTGTTCTTTCATGTAATAATATGAGTTAAGCAAATCTACAATAATTATAATTTTTTTATCAATTTGTTCAAATATATTTATTTGCTTTATTAAATTTAAAAAGTTAATTTTGAATGATTAATATTACTACAATGAAAATAAAATTTTCACTTACTCTACTTTCATTATTTATTTTTATATTTTCATATTCTCAAGATAAAATTATTGTGAACCCTAATGCTCCAGAAATCACATTTGAAAAAGAATTAATTGACATGGGAACTTATGATCAGTACGATGATGAGAGCTCAAGATGTGAGTTTGTCTTTACAAATACCGGAAAAGAACCTTTAATCATTGAAAAAGCAAAAGGAAGTTGTGGTTGTACTGTACCTGAATGGCCAAAAGAACCAATTGCTCCGGGTGAATCTGCAATAATGAAAATCAATTATGATGAAAAAAGAGTTGGTCCATATACTAAAAGCATTACAGTAACATCAAATGCTAAAACATCACCAAAAATCGTGAAGGTTAAGGGAAAAATTTTACCCTCTGAAACAAATAACAGCCCAATTTTAAAACCATCTATGGGTGCGCCTATTGTAAAATAATTTTTTATGCCGAGTATTTCAACAAAAGGTAGAAAAATGCCTGAATCGCCTATTAGGAAACTTGTTCCCTATGCTGAAAAAGCAAAGAAGAAGGGTATTGATGTCATTCATTTAAATATTGGTCAACCTGATATACTCCCCCCCCCAAATGTATTAAAAAAAGTAAATAATTTTAATATCGAAAAAATTGAATATAGTCACTCTGCAGGGATGTTTGAATACAGAAATGGTATTTCAAAATATTACAAGGGAATAAATTTAAATATTCAGCCTAAAGATATTATTGTTACAACTGGTGGTTCTGAAGCATTAATTTTCACACTAAATAGTATATTAGACCCAGGCGATGAATTAATAATTCCTGAGCCTTATTATGCAAATTACAATGGATTCTCAGAACTATCTAGTATTAAAATTAAACCCATAATTTCAAAAATTGAAAATAATTTTAAATTACCTAAAATTAAAGATTTTGAAAAAATAATTTCTAAAAAAACAAAGGCCATATTAATATGTAACCCAAATAACCCAACCGGCTATCTTTACAATAAAGATGAAATAAAAAGTTTAGCTAAAATTGTAAAAAAACATAACATTTTCTTAATAGCTGATGAAGTATATAGAGAGTTCACATATAATAATAAAAAACATTACTCAATTCTTAATGAAAAAGAAATTTATGAAAATACAATTGTTATTGATTCTACATCAAAAAGATATAGCATGTGTGGCGCTAGAGTTGGCTGTATAGTTTCAAAAAATAATAATTTTATACAAACCTGTCTAAAATTTGCTCAGGCTAGACTAAGCCCACCAACTTTCGGCCAATTAGCAGGGATTGAAGCTTTAAAGACAAGTGGAAATTACTTTAATAAAGTAATTAATGAATATGAAAATAGAAGAAATACTCTAGTTAATGAATTAAATAAAATTAACGGAGTAGTCTGCCCAAACCCTGAAGGAGCTTTCTATTGTATTGCAAAACTTCCAATAAACAACTCTGATGATTTTTGTAAATGGCTATTAAATTCATTTGAATACAAAAGTCAAACACTTATGATGGCACCAGCTAGTGGGTTTTACAGTAGTAAGAATTTAGGAAAAAATGAAGTGAGAATAGCTTATGTTTTAGAAGAAAAAAAAATTATTCAAGCGTGTAAAATCTTGAAAAAAGGATTAGAAAAATATAAATCTGTGTAATAATTATCTTTCATACAACAAGTATTTTTTTCTAACTTTATTAAACTCTTTAAGATCCTTTTGCCAAGAATCTCTTATCTCTTGTGGCGTCCAACCTAACATGATTTTTTCTTTCAAACTTGAATTCCCTGCCAGTTTATTGAAAAATTCATTAAAAAATTTGTTTTTGTTATGACAGTTATCATAAAAATAAATTAAGATTGATAAATTTATTAAATGATTTCTTTTAGAACTTGTTTCACAATCGCTGCTTAAAGAATTAAACTTAACTCCATAACATTTTTGATTTTGAAATTTAGGATATCTAGACTCTTTTCTGGAAATTGGAGTAAAAGAGTATTTTTGAAAATGATAACATTTATTTTTTTGACTTATTAATTCATCAATAAAATTAGTTTTAATTGTTGGGTAACCAATTACTTGAAATGGGAAATCAGTTCCTCTACCTATACTTAAAAAACTTCCTTCAAAAAAACATAAAGTTGGATATAATTTGATACTTAAATTTGTTTTTAAATTTGGAGAAGGTGGATAAGATAATACTGAGTCATTTAAGTTAAATGGCTCTCTGTTTTTAAGTTTTATAATATTTAAATCACATTTAAGTGAATTAGAAAGCCAATTCTCTCCATTAATCATTAGTGCATACTCTCCAATTGTCATTCCATATACGACAGGTACCTGATGCATGCCAACAAATGATGAATATTTTTTATTTAGTACAGGACCATCAATATAATTGGAATGTAAATTGTCTCTATCTAAAATAATTAGTGGAATATTTTCTTGAGCACAGGACTCCATAACGTAATGAAGAGATGATATGTATGTATAAAATCTCACACCTACATCTTGGATGTCAAATAAAATGATATCAACATCTTTTAAAGAATTTAAAGTTGGTTTCTTGTTCTTACCATATAATGAATAAATAGGTATATTATTATATTTACTATTCTGGACATTTTCTCCAGCTCCATAATTTAAGTCAAATCCATGTTCAGGGGAAAATATTGAAATTATATTTATCCCTAAATTTTTCAAAGTATCAACTAAATGAACATCTCCTATTACAGAGTTTTGATTAACTACTAAGCCTACATTTTTATTTGCTAATAATGGAGCATAAGACTCCATATTATCAATTGATTTACTTTGAGAAAAAAGTATTGAATTAAAAAATAAATAAAAAATTAAAATAAAATTTGCTACCCTGATAATCTTCTGCATATCTTTGAATTTAGTTAAAAATAATTGAAATTTGAACATAGAACAATTTATAGCCAAAAGACTAAATAAAAAAAATACAAAAAAACAATACTCAAAATCTATCACCAAGCTTTGTATTCTTTCAATTTCATCATGCCTAGCAATAATTATTATTTCAATATGTACAGGTAGAGGACTTGAGAAAGAAATTAAAAAAAATTTATCAAGTATAAACTCAAGTATAACTATAGAAAACTATTATAATTTAAATTCAGAAAATTTCATAAAAAACAAATATATCTCAATTGAGGACTCGACTTTAAAAGAAATTCAAAATATTGGAAATGTAAAGTCAATTAATAAAGTAATATCTACTTTTGCTATTTTAAGTAATAAAAATGATTTTGTAGGAATTATATTGAATGGACTGAAGGGTTCTAGTCAAAAAAAATACTTAAATGATAAAATTATTAGCGGAAGAAAACCAATCAACAAATTTGAAATATTAATTTCGAAATTTCAATCTGACAAATTAGGTTTAAATTTAAACGACACAATACTTAGTAGTTTTTTAAGAAAAAACAAATATGAATATAATGATACTCACAGTAAACTTACTGTTTGTGGTATTTATCAAACAGAAATTGAAAATTTTGATAAAAATTTATGTTTTACAAATTACGAATATTTGAGAAAAAAATTAAAACTAAATGATAAGGTAAGTTACTATCAAGTCTTTTTAAAAGATATAAATAAATTTAAAGAAGTAAATTATGTTATTAACAATAAAATTCATGACATTAAAAATAATTATGAAATTAAATCATTCTCAATAAATGAAAAATATCCTAATATTTTTAATTGGATATCTCTATTTAAAAAAAACATAATTTTAATTACAATAATTATGTTAACTGTTTGTTTAATTAATATTTCAATTTTTTTAATTGTAATGGTTGTAGAAAGATCACAAATGATAGGAGTTTTAAAATCTTTCGGGGGGTCAAATTTTCAAATTGTTAAAATATTTTTTTACAGATCCATTAATATAGTTTTTAAAGGATTATTTTTTGGTAACTTTTTTGGATTTTTAGTTTGTACTGCACAAAAAAAGTTTAAAATAATAAAACTAAATCCTGAATCATATTTTGTAAATGAAATACCAATATATTTTGATTTTTATAGCATATTCCTAAGTAATTTATTGATATTTGTTTTAATTCCAATAGCAATCATAATACCATACATTAAAATATCTAAATTAACAATATCTAACTCTCTAAAAATAAAATGAACTACTCTAATCATATTAGCGATCTAATAGGCAATACTCCTCTTGTTAAATTAAATAAAGTTACAAAAGATGTAAAAGGAACTGTTTTAGCAAAAATAGAATCGTTTAACCCAGGACATTCTATAAAAGATAGAATTGGTCTTCAATTAATTAGAGATGCTGAGAAAAAAGGCATATTAAAAAAAGGGGGGACTATTATCGAAGCAACTTCTGGAAACACAGGTATGGGTTTAGCATTAATTGCAATTCAAAGAGGATATAAATTAATTTGTACTATGTCAGACAAACAATCAAAAGAGAAAATAGATATTTTGAAAGCAATGGACGTAAAAGTACATATATGTCCTACAAATGTTGCTCCAGACCATCCAGACTCATACTATTCGGTTGCAAAAAAATTGAATACTGAAATACCAAATTCATTTTACCCAAATCAATATGACAATTTATCAAATAAAAAAGCACATTATTTAACAACAGGTCCTGAAATATGGGAACAAACAAATGGAAAAATAACTCATTTTGTTGCGGGAGTTGGTACGGGTGGAACAATTAGTGGTACTGCAAAATTTCTAAAAGAGAAAAATAAAAATATTAAGGTCTGGGGAATAGATCCCTACGGATCTGTATTTAAAAAGTATCATGAAACAAATACATTTGATGAAAAAGAAATATACCCATATATGACTGAAGGTATTGGAGAGGATATAATACCAAAAAATGTTGACTTTCAATTAATTGATTTATTTGAAAAAGTAAGTGATAAAGATGCTGCTCTAATGACAAGAAAACTAGCAAAGGAAGAAGGAATCCTAGCTGGCTACTCATGTGGCGCTGCATTATGTGGAGTTATCCAATTAAAAAATAAACTGAAAAAAAATGACGTAGTTGTAGTTATACTACCCGACCACGGAAGTAGATATTTAGCAAAAATATTTAATGATGAGTGGATGAAAAAAAATAAATTTATTTAAACTAAGCTTGTCCCTTTGGACCTCCAAAATTTAATGGTAATTTTCTTGTTTCTAAATCTTTTATTTTTCCATTTTTATTTTCAAAGGTCTTTAAATTTTCATTCAACAATCTTAGTAATCTTTTAGAATGTTGCGGACTTAAAATAACCCTAGAATTGACTTTTGCCTTGGGAAGACCAGGCATTACTGAAATAAAATCAAATACAAACTCGGAAGGTGAATGATTGATAACAACTAAATTTGAATAAGTACCTGAAGAAATTTCATCTTTTAACTCAATATTCAATTGATTTTTATTTTCCTTATTTTTCATTAAATTAATTTTACTTTTCTAATAACTTTTCTTCATTATCTTTTTCTTCAATTTCCTTATTTAAATCATCATTATTAGCATCATTCATAGACTCATACTCTGATTTAGAACCGACAATTATTGAATCATATTCATTCAATCCAGTACCAGCAGGGATATTATGACCTACTATCACATTCTCTTTCAGACCTTGTAAAGTATCAACCTTTCCACTAACTGCAGCTTCATTTAAAACTTTAGTAGTTTCTTGGAATGAAGCAGATGATATAAAACTTTTAGTTTGTAAAGATGCCCTAGTAATACCTTGCAGAACCGGTTTAGAAGTAGCTGGCATGGCGTCTCTTGCACTCATTAAATTTTTATCATTTCTTTTTAAATAAGAGTTTTCATCAATGAATTTTCTAGTTGTAATTATATCACCGTCTTTATATTTATCAGAATCTCCACAATTTTCAATAACTTTCTTTCCATAAATAGAATCATTTTCATTCTTAAATTTTAATTTATGAACTAAATTCCCTTCCAAGAAAATTGTGTCTCCAGCATCCATAATTTGTACTTTTCTCATCATTTGACGAACTATTACCTCAAAATGTTTATCGTTGATTTTTACTCCTTGCAATCTATACACTTCTTGAACTTCATTGACCAGGTATTCCTGAACACTTTTAATTCCATTAACAGATAAATAATCTGCAGGTGATATTACTCCATCAGAAAGAGGAGTTCCAGATTTCACAAAATCTTGTTCTTGTACTAAGATCTGTTTAGACAAAGAAACCATATATTTTTTGATTTCACCAGACTTGGACTCTATAATGATTTCTCTATTACCTCTCTTAATTTTCCCAAAACTAACGATACCATCTATTTCTGCAACTACCGCAGGGTTGGATGGGTTTCTAGCTTCAAAAAGCTCGGTTATTCTCGGAAGCCCTCCTGTTATATCACTATTTTTAGATGTGCTTCTTGGAATTTTCGCTAAAATTTCACCAGCTTTTATTTTTTTATTTTGATCAACAATTATATGAGCACCAACAGGAAGATTCGCTGTCTTTTCAACCTTACCTTTAACAACTTTTAAAGTAGGTATTTTTAATTTATCCTTTGACTCAATTATAACTTTTTCTTTAAAACCTGTTTGTTCATCAATTTCAACTTTATACGTAATCCCTTCATCTAAGTCTTCAAATTTTATTAAACCATCAATTTCAGAAATAATTACAGCATTGTATGGATCCCATTGACATATTATATCACCTTTTTTAACCTTTTGTTTGTTCTTAACAAATACTTTAGATCCGTATGGAATCATATTATTGTAAACAATACTATCATCTTTACCCCCCACAAGTCTCATTTCACCAGTTCTTCCGATAACTATTTTTTCATTTTTAGAATCACTCCCTATATTAACTGTCCTCAGTTCTTCAAAATATATTGTTCCATCAAATTTAGCTACAATTGAAGATTCTTGAGCTGATCCTGAAGCAACACCTCCAACGTGAAATGTCCTAAGTGTTAATTGTGTTCCGGGTTCACCAATCGATTGAGCAGCAACAACACCAACTGCTTCTCCAATTTGAGCTGGAGAATTTGAAGAAAGACTTCTACCGTAGCATAAACTACAAATACCCTCTTTGGCTTCACATGTCAAAACTGACCTAACCCACACTGACTCTATAATACTTTTATCAATTTCTTCAGCATGAACTCTTTGAATCTCTTCTCCAGATTTTACAATTAAACTTTGATCCTCATCATAAACATCGTGAAGAGAAACTCTTCCTTCAATTCTATCAGATAATTTTTCTACAATTTCATCATTTTTTCTTAAGTCTTTTAATTCCAAACCTCTTAAGGTACCACAATCTTTTTGTTTAATAATAACATCTTGTGCAACATCAACTAATCTTCTTGTTAAATAACCTGCATCAGCAGTTTTTAACGCTGTATCTGCTAAGCCTTTTCTTGCACCGTGAGTTGAAATAAAATATTCTAAGATTGACAATCCCTCTTTAAAATTAGATAAAATTGGATTTTCAATAATTGCCCCCGAAGATGAACCAGATTTTTGCGGTTTTGCCATCAATCCACGCATACCCGATAACTGTCTAATTTGTTCCTTTGACCCTCTCGCTCCTGAGTCTAGCATCATGTAGACAGAGTTAAAGCCCTGATTATCGTTTTCTAATCTTTCCATTGCTTTTTCAGTCAATGATGAATTAGTTTTTGTCCAAACATCAATAATCTGATTATATCTTTCATTATTAGTAATTAAACCTAAATTGTAAGATTGAGAGATCTTATCTACTTCTGAACTAGCGTCTTGTACCATGTTTTGTTTTTCATCTGGAACAATGATATCGCCTAATGAAAAAGACAAACCACCTTTAAAAGCCATTTGATAACCAAGCTCTTTAATATTATCTAAAAATTCGGCTGTTGTAGGAATAGTAGTTTTAGTTAATAATTTCCCAATTATATCTCTTAAAGCTTTTTTAGTTAAAACCTCATTTATATAACCCGCTTCATTTGGCACTACCTGATTAAAAATAACTCGACCAACAGTAGTACTTATAAACTCATTCTTTTCTTGATTAACACTCTTTGAATATAAGTTTATGATTGCGTGTAAGTCTACTTTTTTTTCATTAAATGCAATTAAAACCTCTTCGGAAGAGTAAAAATTATACCCTTCGCCTTTCATTTTTAAGCTACTATCACTTTTTCTCTTCTTAGTCATGTAATAAAGACCTAATATCATGTCTTGTGATGGGACAGTAATTGGAGAACCATTAGCAGGATTTAATATATTGTGAGATCCAAGCATTAATAATTGAGCCTCTAAAACAGCAGCATGCCCTAAAGGTAAATGAACTGCCATTTGATCACCATCAAAATCTGCATTAAAGGCCGTACAGGATAATGGATGTAATTGAATTGCACCTCCTTCAATTAATTTTGGTTGAAAAGCTTGGATACCTAATCTGTGAAGAGTAGGAGCTCTATTTAATAAAACTGGATGTCCTTTTATTACGTTTTCTAATATATCCCAAACAATAGGCTCCCTCCTATCAATAATTTTTTTTGCGGATTTTACTGTTTTAACAACTCCTCTTTCGATTAACTTTCTTACCACAAATGGCTTGTATAGCTCAGCTGCCATATCTTTTGGTAAACCACATTCATGCATTTTTAAATTTGGCCCAACTACAATTACTGACCTAGCAGAATAATCAACTCGTTTACCAAGTAAATTTTGTCTAAATCTCCCCTGTTTTCCTTTCAAACCATCAGATAATGATTTGAGGGGTCTATTAGATTCTGTTTTATAAGCAGATGACTTTCTTGTATTATCTAGTAAAGAATCCACGGATTCTTGTAACATTCTCTTTTCGTTTCTTAAAATAACTTCTGGAGCATTAATGTCAATTAATCTTTTAAGTCTATTATTTCTAATAATTACTCTTCTATATAAATCATTCAAATCGGATGTTGCAAACCTTCCACCATCTAAAGGTACGAGCGGACGTAATTCAGGGGGAATTACTGGAATTACTTTTAAAACCATCCATTCAGGTTTATTTTCAATTCTTATATTAGAGTTTCTAAAAGCTTCAACTACTTGTAATCTTTTTAAAGCTTCGTTTTTTCTTTGAACCGAAGTCTCATTATTTGCTGCATGTCTCAAATCACAAGATAAAGTATACAAATCAATTCTAGACAATAAATCATGCAGTGCTTCCGCTCCCATTTTTGCAATAAATTTCTCTGGATCACTATCTTCTAAATATTCATTTTCCTGTGGAATTTCATCAAGAATATTTAAATATTCTTCTTCAGTTAAGAATTGAAGTTTATGTAAGGGATTGCCTTCACTATCAAGAGCATTACCAGGTTGAATAACAACATATTTTTCATAATATATAATCATGTCCAACTTTTTTGAAGGCAAACCTAATAAGTAACCAATTTTATTTGGTAATGTTCTAAAATACCAAATATGAGCAACAGGTACTACAAGGTTTATGTGCCCCATCCTCTCTCTTCTTACTTTCTTTTCAGTAACTTCAACTCCACATCTGTCACAAACGATACCCTTGTACCTTATCCCCTTATATTTACCACAATGACATTCAAAATCTTTAACGGGACCAAAAATTCTTTCACAGAACAAACCATCTCTTTCAGGTTTAAAAGTTCTATAATTAATAGTTTCTGGCTTTGTTACGTCACCGTGAGACTCTTCCAAGACATCTTCCGGAGAGGCAAGACTAATTGTTATCTTAGAAAAATCGCTGGTTACTTTTTTATTTTTACTGAATTTATTCATGATTTAATCCATTTTTAATTTTAATCCTAAACCTTTCATTTCATTTAACAAAACTTTAAATGATTCTGGAATACCTGGCTCTGGAATTGGGTCTCCCTTAACAATTGATTCATATGTTTTTGCTCTCCCAATTACATCATCAGACTTTATTGTCAATATTTCTCTTAAAATATTAGAAGCGCCAAATGCTTCAAGAGCCCAAACCTCCATTTCACCGAATCTCTGACCTCCAAACTGAGCTTTACCCCCAAGTGGTTGTTGAGTAATAAGTGAATAAGGACCAATTGACCTAGCGTGTAATTTATCATCTACCATATGCCCTAATTTTAACATATAAATAATCCCGACTGTTGCAGGCTGATCAAATCTTTCTCCAGTTCCTCCATCATAGAGATAAGTATGACCATATTTAGGAAGTTTTGCCTTTTCAGTGTAATCATTAATTTCATTAATTGTTGCTCCATCAAAAATTGGAGTTGAAAACTTCATACCTAACTTTTCTCCAGCCCAACCAAGAACTGTTTCATAAATTTGACCTAAATTCATTCTAGATGGTACACCTAGTGGATTTAAAACAATATCAACAGGAGTTCCATCTTCTAAAAATGGCATATCTTCATCTCTAACTATTTTAGCAACAATACCTTTGTTACCATGTCTACCAGCCATTTTGTCACCGACTTTAAGTTTTCTTTTTTTAGCAACATAAACCCTAGCTGATTTTAAAACACCGCTTGGTAACTCATCACCGACTTTTATTTTATATTTCTCTCTGTTAAAAGATGAATTTAATTTAGCAAACTTTTTGTTATAATTTAAAATAATTTTTCCAACTATCTTATCAATATCTTTATCATTAACCCATCCAAAAGGTTCTACCAAATAAAAATCATTAATATTATTTAATAGTTTTAGAGTTATCTTCTTTCCTTTTGAGATAACTATCTCATCATCTAAATTTTTTACTTCAAGAGAAGTTTTTCCGTTCAGAACAGAGGATAATTTTTCAATTAACTGACTCTTTAGATCATTAAATTTTTTATTATAAACATTTTCAAGATCACTAAGTAAAGTTTTGTCATCTAATCTTTGCTTCTTTGTTTTGATAGACTTTTGAAAAAGTTTTTTATCAATAATTGTACCCTTCAGTGAAGGCGGTGCTTTAAGAGATGCATCTTTCACATCACCTGCTTTATCCCCAAAAATAGCTCTTAATAATTTTTCTTCAGGAGAAGGATCAGACTCACCTTTTGGTGTTATTTTACCAACTAATATATCTCCTGGTAAAATGTTAGCACCAATTCTAATCATTCCATTTTCATCTAAATCTTTTGTCGCTTCTTCGCTAACATTTGGAATATCAGGAGTTAATTCTTCAGCACCTAATTTTGTTTCTCTAACATCAAGAGAATATTCATCAATGTGTATTGAAGTAAATACATCATCACGAACAACTCTCTCTGATATAACAATTGCATCTTCAAAATTATAGCCTTTCCAAGGCATAAAAGCGACCTTTAAATTTTTACCAAGTGCAAGTTCTCCTTTATCAATTGCATATCCACTTGTTAAAAATTGTCCTTTGAAGACTTTATCACCTTTTTTAACAATAGGTACTAAATTTATACAAGTATTTTGATTAGTCTTTTTAAATTTTGTAAGACTGTGAGTAGTTAGCTCTTCATCAAAAGAAATTAATTTTTGATCATCGCTCAAATGATAGTTAATAATTATTTTTTTAGAGTCAACGTATTCCACAATACCCTTTCCATTAGCTCTGATACACATTCTTGAGTCAAGAGCTATATTTTTTTCTAACCCTGTTCCAACTATTGGAGAGTCCATAGTTACTAAAGGAACAGCTTGCCTCATCATATTAGAACCCATCAAAGCTCTATTTGCATCATCATGTTCTAAAAAAGGAATTAAAGATGCAGAAATTGAAGCAATTTGATTCGGAGCAACATCCATGAAATCAATCTTTTTTGGCTCAACAATAGGAAAATCACCCATTTCTCTTGCTTTAATTCTCTCCTGTAAAATCTTTCCATTACTATCTAAATCTGCATTAGCTTGTGCGATAATTTTGTCTTCTTCCTCTTCAGCACTTAAAAAAACAGGTTTTTCAATTACATTACCATCATTAACTTCCTTGTATGGGGTTTCAATAAAACCCATTTTGTTAATTTTCGCAAAAACACATAATGAAGAAATCAATCCAATATTTGGACCTTCCGGAGTTTCGATTGGACATAGTCTTCCATAGTGAGTGTAATGAACATCCCTGACTTCAAAACCTGCTCTTTCTCTAGACAAACCTCCAGGACCTAGAGCCGACATTCTTCTTTTGTGAGTAATTTCTGCTAAAGGATTTGTTTGGTCCATGAACTGGGACAACTGATGTGTTCCAAAAAATGAATTAATGACAGAAGATAATGTTTTTGCATTAATTAAATCAATTGGTGTAAAAACTTCATTGTCTCTAACATTCATTCTTTCCTTAATTGTACGAGACATTCGTGCAAGACCTACTCCAAATTGATTAGCCAATTGTTCTCCAACAGTTCTTATTCTTCTATTACTTAAATGATCAATATCATCAACTTCAGTTTTTGAATTAACTAGTTTTATTAAGTGTTTTACAATAAGAGTAATATCATCTTTGGTTAAAACAAGGTCTTTTCTTCCATCAGTTATATTTAATTTTTTATTAATTCTGTACCTACCCACTTCTCCAAGATTATACCTTGTGTCTGAAAAGAAAAGTTTTTCAATAATTCCTCTAGCTGTTTCTTCATCAGGTGGTTCAGCATTTCTTAATTGTCGGTAAATATGTTCGACAGCTTCAAGTTCCGAGTTAGTTGGATCTTTCTGAAGAGTTTTATGAATAATTGAAAACTCTGCGTTAGAATTTAATTTATGTAATAAAATTAATTTAACATTAGAATTCAAAATTAAATCAATATGTTCTTTTTCAATTATTACATCTCTATCTATGATAATCTCAGTTCTTGGAACACTAACAACTTCTCCGGTATCTTCATCAACAAAGTCTTCAACCCAATGCCTTAAAACACGAGCTGCTAATTTTCTACCGATATTTTTTTTCAAAGAAGCTTTTGTTACTTTCAGTTCATCAGCCAAATCGAACATTTCCAAAATGTCTTTATCATTCTCAAATCCTATTGCTCTAAAAAGAGTTGTAACGGGTAACTTTTTCTTTCTGTCAATATATGCAAACATTGCACCATTAACATCAGTAGCAAATTCAATCCACGATCCTTTAAATGGAATGATTCTCGCAGAATAAAGCTTAGTTCCATTAGCATGATAACTTTGGGCAAAGAACACACCAGGAGACCTATGTAATTGTGAAACAACAACTCTTTCAGCTCCGTTAATTATAAAAGTACCCCTCTCAGTCATATTTGGTACTGTTCCTAAATATACATCCTGAATAATTGTTTCAAAATCTTCATGTTCAGGATCTGTACAATATAACTTCAATCTTGCTTTAAGTGGAACACTATATGTCAAACCAGCTGAAATACACTCATCCATAGTATACCTGGGCGGATCAAGAAAATAATCTAAAAACTCAAGTATAAAGTGATTTCTAGTATCACTAATTGGAAAATATTCACTAAATGCCTTGTACAATCCCTCATTTTTTCTTGTTCCAGGTGTTGAGTTTATCTGAAAAAACTTTCTAAAAGAGTCTAATTGTATACCTAAAAAATCTGGATATTGTAACTTTCCAGAGAAAGAACCAAAATCTATTCTTTCAAAATTATTATTTTTTGCCAATGGTACTATTTTTTAACAACCAGTAAATATGATACTAGTATAATTACACAAAATTTTAAAAAAAAGAAGTATAAATTTTATTTTAATTCTACTTCAGCTCCAGCTTCTTCAAGTTGTTTCTTCATTGCTTCAGCCTCATCTTTTGCTACCCCCTCTTTTAAAGGAGATGGTGCAGCATCAACTAAATCTTTTGCATCTTTAAGACCTTTACCAGTTAATTCTTTTACCAACTTTACAACAGCAAGTTTAGATCCTCCAGCAGATTTTAATACAACATCAAATTCTGATTTAGCACCCTCATCTGATCCAGAGTCGCCAGAAGCGCCTCCAGCTGGAGCAACAGCTACAGCAGCTGCAGCTGGCTCAATACCATATTCATCTTTTAAAATTTCTGTAAGCTCAGTTACTTCTTTAACAGTAAGATTAACTAAGTTTTCTGCTATTTTTTTTATGTCCGCCATTTTTTTATTGTTTTATAGTTATTTATTAATTAATTTTTTATTAAGTGGAAGATTCTTCTGTGGAAGTTTCTTCGTTAGAAGATTCTTCAGTAGAAGATTCTTCAGTGTTAGTTTCTTCTTTCTTCACTACGATTTCAGATTTTTCAGAAAGAGTCTTTAAAAGACCTGAAATATTAGATGATGAAGAGTTAAGAGAAGAGACCAATTTTTTAATTGGTGATTGTAATAATGTTACAACATCTCCTATCAATTCTTCCTTAGATTTTAAAGTAGCTAAAATATCAATTTGATCATGACCTAAATATACTTCGTTTTCTATGTGAGCACCTTTTAAAAGAGGTGTTTCAGTATCGTTTTTTGATAAAAAATCTTTTATTACTTTAGCAGGATTATTGGAAGTTTCTGAAAACATTATTGATGTATTTTCCTTTAAAAGATCATAAAATAAAGAGAAATCTTTATCATCTTGACTTTCCATGGCTTTCTTTAGAAGTCTATTTTTAACAACTAAAAGGGATACTTCTCTGTCAAAACATAATTTCCTTAATGAGGCTGTTTGAACAGAGTTCAAACCAGATATCTTTGCAAAATAAATATTTTTACTTTCTTTTAACTTAATTGATAAGTCATCAATAATTTGTTTTTTCTGTTCTCTGTTCATTTTTTTAAATTATCTTATTCAAATCTAGTTTAACTGAAGAACTCATAGTACTTGATACTGAAATACTTTTAACATAAGTTCCTTTTAAAGAATTTGGTTTTAATTTTAATATGGTTTGAATCAGCTCGTTTGCGTTTTCCATTAACTTTTTAGAATCAAAAGAAACTTTTCCAAATGAAGCATGAATAATTCCATGTTTATCTACTTTAAAATCAATTTTTCCAGCTTTTACTGCTTTTACAGCCTTTCCAATGTCATCTGTCACAGTACCAGTTTTTGGGTTAGGCATAAGACTTCTTGGCCCCAGAACTCTTCCTAACGGCCCAATTTTAGGCATGAAATTTGGTGTTGTAATTAACACATCAAAATCAACCCAACCATTTTTAATCTTTTCTAAATACTCATCTAAACCAAAAAAATCTGCTCCAGCAGACTCAGCTTCTGAGTTTTTGTCAGCATCACAAATCACTAAGACTTTTACATCTTTACCAGTTCCATGAGGAAGTGAAACAACACCCCTTATCATTTGATTTGGCTTAGTGGGATCAACACCTAAACGCATAGCTAGATCGACACTTTCATCAAATTTTGCGTTTTTATTAATATCCTTGATGATTTTACAAGCACTAATCAATGAATGAAAGTTATTTAGTTCATACATATCAATACTTTGTTTTTTTCTTTTACTTATAGTAGCCATAATATTTTTTTTATAAATCTTCGGGAAATTGTCCTTTAATATTAATACCCATGCTCCTAGCAGTACCTGCTACCATTTTCATAGCTGAACTTAATTTAAAAGCGTTTAAGTCAACCATTTTATCTTCTGCAATTTTTTTAACATCATCCCAGGTGACAGTAGCTACTTTAACTCTATTTGATTCAGCTGAACCCTTTTTTAATTTTGATGCCTCAAGTAATTGTACAGATGCTGGTGGAGTTTTGATAATAAAATTGAAAGACTTATCAGCAAATACAGTTATGACAACAGGTAAAAGCTTCCCTTGTTTTTCTTGGGTCCTACCATTAAATTGCTTGCAAAAATCCATAATATTAACTCCCTTTGCTCCAAGCGCGGGACCTACAGGTGGTGAAGGATTAGCAGCACCCCCCCTAATTTGTAACTTTATTAAAGCCGAGATTTCTTTTGCCATAATTATTGTTTTTTAACTTGCATATAACTTAATTCCAACGCTGTTTTTCTTCCGAAAATTTTAACCATTACTTGTAATTTTCTTTTTTCTTCATTCACTGATTCAATAACAGCATCAAATCCATTAAATGGACCATCTGTTACCTTAACTGGCTCTCCAACATAATATGGTATATTTATTTGTTCATCTTCCTTAGATAACTCATCCACTTTACCTAGTATTCTATTAACTTCTTTTTTTCGTAAAGGTAGTGGTTCACTTCCCCTTGTTGCTCCCAAAAAACCAATGACATTAAGTACATTTTTAATAGTTATTATTAGTTCAGCAAAAAGGTGTGCATGAATTAAAATATAACCTGGAAAAAAACTTCTTTCTTTACTAATTTTTTTACCATCTTTAATCTGAAAAATCTTTTCCATTGGAATTAGTATTTCTGAAACGTATTTTTCCATTTTCTTTTGTGCTAATTCTTTTTCAATATAAAGCTTGGTCTTATGTTCTTTACCAGAAATAGACTTTACAACGTACCATTTAAAATCTAGCTTATTTTTAATTACTTTCTCTGCCATAGTTATATTTTAAAAAAAATTGAAAAATAGATCAATTAATTTTTTTGAAGAAGTATCCATTACATATATGATGACTGCTATAAAAACTGAGCAAACAGCAACTACTAAGGAACTAGCTTGTAACTGTGTGAGGGTAGGCCATGAGACTTTATTCCTCAACTCGTCATAACAAGATTTAATATATTCAATCATAATTTTATTCTATCAAGCACGGGTAGAGAGATTCGAACTCCCATCAACGGTTTTGGAGACCGCTATGCTACCATTACACCATACCCGTAAATGATAGGAATTCTTCTCCTTATTATTACTCTATTATTTCTGTAACTTGACCAGCACCTACAGTTCTACCACCTTCTCTAATTGCAAAACGAACTCCTTTACTAATTGCTACAGTGTTAATTAAATTAACAGTTATTGATAAATTATCACCAGGCATACACATCTCTGTACCATCTGGTAGAGTAATTTCTCCAGTAACATCAGTCGTTCTTATATAGAACTGAGGACGATATTTATTATGAAATGGAGTGTGACGTCCACCTTCTTCTTTTTTAAGTACATAGACCTCTGCTTTGAACTTCTTATGTGGAGTAACAGAACCTGGTTTAGCAATTACCATTCCTCTTTTTATATCTGTTTTTTCAATCCCTCTTAAAAGAATACCAGCATTATCGCCCGCTTCTCCTCTGTCAAGAATTTTTCTAAACATTTCTATACCAGTTACTGTTGAAGAAAGTTTTTCTGCTCCCATACCAATTATATCAACAGGATCACCAGAGTTTATAACCCCAGATTCAATTCTTCCAGTCGCAACTGTTCCTCTACCAGTAATTGTAAATACATCCTCAATAGGCATTAAAAAATCTAAATCTACATCTCTTTTTGGCATTTCGATCCAAGAATCAACACCAGCCATTAGCTCCATTATTTTATCTTCCCATTGAGCTTCACCATTCAGACCACCTAATGCTGAACCAGTAACAATTGGAGTATTATCACCATCAAATTCATAAAAACTCAGTAGTTCTCTAATTTCCATCTCAACTAGTTCTAATAATTCAGCATCATCTACCATATCTGCCTTATTCATAAATACAACCATTCTAGGTACTCCAACCTGTCTAGCCAATAGAATGTGCTCTCTTGTTTGAGGCATTGGACCATCGGTTGAAGCAACTACCATTATAGCTCCATCCATTTGAGCAGCACCTGTAACCATGTTTTTAACATAATCGGCGTGACCAGGACAATCTACGTGAGCATAATGTCTATTCTCTGTTTCATATTCAACATGAGAAGTGTTAATTGTTATACCTCTTTCTTTTTCTTCAGGCGCATTATCAATTGCATCAAAATCTCTCACTTCTGCAAAACCTTTTTTAGAAAGAACTTTTGTAATAGCTGCGGTTAATGTAGTTTTACCGTGGTCGACGTGACCAATAGTACCTATATTAAGATGCGGCTTACTACGCTGAAAATTTTCTTTTGCCATGACTTATTATTTTTAAAATTATTATTTACTTATTTTACTTATTAATTATTTTTATATATATAAATATTAAAATTGCAACAAATTTATAAAATTGTTTCAATTTTAGAGCGGAAGACGAGACTCGAACCCGCGACCCTCAGCTTGGAAGGCTGATGCTCTACCAACTGAGCTACTC
>TARA_B100001057_G_scaffold109870_1_pt1 | contig 21250 bp, 23 predicted proteins | sample TARA_B100001057 | Tara Oceans TARA_B100001057 (sample SAMEA2621839) | marine metagenome | biome: marine biome (ENVO:00000447); feature: surface water layer (ENVO:00002042); material: "saline water (ENVO:00002010), including plankton (ENVO:xxxxxxxx)" | depth 5 m
CACACCATGCTCTTTGGATCCTCCAACATTGTAAAACTTATTTCTTCACCTCTGTGAGCAGGTAAACAATGCAAAAAGACAGCGTTATCTTCTGCAAGGTTCATGTCTTCTTCTTCAACAAAGAAATTTTTAAAAACTTTTTTTCTTTCCTTTGAAGAAGATTCGTTATTCATAGAAGTCCATACGTCTGTCGTCACGATTTGGGCTTTATCAAGAGCCTCATCTTTCGATGATGCTAATGTAATGAAGTCTTTAGCATTATCCAACAACGGCTGATATGGCTCATAACCTTTCGGACAAAAAATACTTATTTGAAAATTAAATTTGGATGCAGCTTCAATGTAAGAATTACAAACATTATTTCCATCTCCAATCCAACATACTTTTTTGAGAACATCGCTATTATTTTTTTCCTTAAATGTCATTAAATCTGCGAGAATTTGACAAGGATGAAATAAATCAGTTAAACCATTAATGACAGGAACAGAAGAGTTTTCTGAAAAAAGTGTCAACTCATCGTGACTATCATTCCTGACAACAATAGCATCAACCATGGAGGATAAAACTTTAGCAGTATCCGGAATTGACTCACCTCTGGACATTTGCAATTCAGATGAGCTTAAAAAAATTGTGTTGCCTCCCAATTTATTCATAGCTACTTCAAAGGAAACTCTGGTTCTAGTAGAGTGTTTTTGAAAAATTAATCCGAGAGTTTTTTTTTCAAAGATATTTGATGATTCTGATTTTGACTTAATCTCAATTGCTCTATCAATGATTTGAGAGAGTTCTTCTTTAGAAAAGTTATCAAAATTTAAGAAATGTTTTGGTCTCATTTAATTTAAGTTATAGAATTGCACATTCAAAAAACTAATACTAATAGACTTCATTAAATAAATAAAATTCATATGACTCAAAAAGTTAAAACCTTCAATGCTATTGCTGAGAAAGGCTTAAGTATTCTCCAAGAAAAAAAGTTTGAGGTATCAGATGGTCTTTCTGATCCAGATGCAATCATTTTAAGGAGCCATAAACTAAAAAAAGATGATTTTGGCAACAATCTTAAAGCTATTGCCAGAGCTGGAGCTGGAGTAAACAATATTCCTGTTGAAGAATGTTCTGAACTAGGAATCCCAGTATTTAATACTCCAGGCGCAAATGCAAATGCTGTCAAAGAGATAGTTTTGGCTGCATTACTGATGTCTTCTAGAGGGCTTTTTCAAGGAGCAAATTTTGTAAATTCAATTGAAGGGTCAAATCAAGATGAATTAAAACCATTAATTGAGTCAGGAAAAAAGAGTTTCAAAGGAAGAGAATTATCTGGTGGAACTTTAGGCGTCGTTGGAATGGGAGCAATAGGCTCCAAGGTAGCTGATATGGGAGTTACGCTTGGCATGAATGTAATTGGCTATGATCCAGCCATTACAGTTGAAGCGGCATGGAAATTACCCAATAAAGTTGAGCGCAAAGAAAGCATCGAAGATGTTTTTAAGGAATCTGACTATGTTTCTCTCCACGTTCCTGCAAATGATAAGACTAAAGGCCTTATTAATTCAGAATTACTTAAAACTGCTAAAAATGGGTTGAGACTTATAAATTTTGCAAGAGATGAAATAGTAAACTCAAAAGACATTATAGAAAGTCTAGACAAAAGCATTTTAAGCAAGTACATAACAGATTTTGCTGATTTAGACCTAATTTCGAGAGCTAAAACTTCTAATGACGTTATTATTTTGCCTCACATCGGAGCTAGCACAAGCCAAGCAGAAGAAAATTGTTCTGTCATGGCCGCAGAACAGCTTGACGATTTTTTAAACAATGGAAATATTAAAAATTCAGTGAATTTTCCTGAGTTAATAGAGCCTAGACCTTCAGAATTTAGGATCACTCTGTCAAATAAAAATCATCCGGGAATGATTGGAAAAATAACCACCGTACTAGCGGATAACAAATTAAATATTATCGATATGGTTAATAAAAGTAGAGGCGATATTGCTTATAATGTGATTGATATAGAAACAAAACCACCTAAAAAGGTTTTGGTCGAGTTGTCCGCTCTAGATGATGTCATTTCTGTAAGAGAGGTATAAAAATGAACAAACCAGTTGCAATTGTTACAGGCGGCAGTAGAGGCGTTGGCGCTGAGGTTTCTAAACTCCTAGCAGGCAAGGGTTGGAATATAGCAATAACTTGTTCAAGCTCAATAGAAGCAGCAAATGAAGTAAGTAAGGAGTGTGAAACGTTAGGAGCAGAGACAATTGTGCTGAAAGCAGATGTTTCACAGCCTGATTCTTGTTCTCAAACAGTCAAAGAAACTATAAAAAAATGGGGAAAATTGGATGCCTTAATCAATAATGCAGGCACCACTAAATTCAATGCTCATGACAATTTAGATGGTCTTTCTAAAGATGATTTTCTTGGGTTATATGCAACAAATACTGTAGGTCCTTATATGATGATAAAAGAAGCAAGAGAAAGCCTCCTTGAGTCAGATAATCCATCGGTTGTAAATGTTGCTTCTATAGCAGGAGTTTTAGGAATAGGTAGTTCCGTAGCATATGCAGCTTCAAAAGGAGCTCTAATCAACATGACTAAGTCTCTTGCCAGAGCTTTAGGCCCAATAAGAATTAATGCAATATGCCCAGGATTTATCCAAGGAGACTGGTTGAAAAATGGTTTGGGCGAGGAAACCTATGAATTTGTGAAAAAATCAACTGAAGATAGCGTTCCATTGAATTTAACGTGTACAGCAGAGCAGGTTGCAGAGACAATTTGTTATTTCATAGAATCTGGATCAACCATAACAGGAGAAACTTTATTGCTTGATGGCGGAATGCATTTGGGCAATTTTTAGGCTCTAAAAATATTTTTCTACATATTCTTTTGTAAATCCTATAATCTCGTCCTCTCGGCCTTCTTTAACCTTCAAAACCCATTCAGGATCGGACAAGAGAGCTCTCCCCACAGCAACCATATCGAATTCTTCTCTTTCAAACATATTTATCAAAGTTTTAATGGATGAAGTATTTGCTTTATCGTTGCCAACATACAAACCTATAAAATCAGAATCAAGTCCCACACTTCCCACAGTAATAGTAGGTTTATTGGTTATTTTTTTTGTCCAGCCTGCAAGATTTAAATCAGACCCCTCAAATTCAGGTTCCCAGTACCTTCTTGTACTAGCATGAAAGACGTCAACTCCAGAATCAGATATAGGCCCTAAAAAAGTTTCCAAGTCTGCAGGAGTGGGAGCAAGTATCGCGTCGTAATCTTGTTGTTTCCATTGAGAGAATCTCAACATTATAGGAAAATCATGTCCAACAATTTTTCTAGCACGTGAAACTATCTCGCAGACAAACATTGTTCTTAAATCATCTTCTTTTCCGTATTTATCTTTTCTTACGTTAGTATCTTGCCAGAAAAATTGATCGATCATATATCCATGAGCTCCATGAAGCTCTACGCCATCAAAACCTAACATTTTTATGATTTCTATATCTTTCACATAGTTCTGAATGAGATCTTCAACATCGTTATCTGTCATTTCATAAGCTACTTTTTTATCTTTTCTGACTAAACCAGAGGGCGTATAGCCTGGCACCTCAGGATTTGGAGGTTGACCGGGCTTTCTTATTCCTCCAACATGCCATAGTTGACAAAAAATTGTGGAACCTTCTTTCTGAACTGCAGAAATTAAATTCTTCCAGCCTTCATGAGAATCTTTTCTTAAATTAGGAACATTTGGATAGCCACTCGATGCAGGGTGACTTACCTCGACACCTTCAGTAATGATCATCCCAACCTCTGCAGCTGCTCTTCGCTTGTAATATTCTAAATTCTGATCTGTTGGTATACCGTTTGGAGACATGCTCCTAGTCATAGGCGCCATTGCTATTCTGTTAGGCACAACTAAGTTATTGATTTTTATTGGTTTAAATAATGCTTCCATTTTTACCTCTATTTATTTTCAGAATTGATAAAACCCCATTGGAATAAGAGTTTTTTATAGTAACTTTTATATTAGTTACACACAAAAGATTATTTATCTTTTTTAAATTCAAGCTGAGTCTTTCTTTTATTGCTTTATCGTGGTGCAATCTTAATAACTTCATAAGTTATTGATTTTATTGATTAATTTTATAGCGGTTAAAAATTAACCAATTTAGCTAAAAGACTTTTGTTTAAAGGTTCCAATCAATCTTCCTGATTTTATCCAAAGAGTTATCCACAATTTCTGTGGATAAAAAAATTAAAATATTTGTTAATATTTCTCTTATGATTGAGTCTTTAGATTCTTGGAAAGAAGTTGCTGCTGAATATGATTTAAAAGAGATTTTAAAACCTATAAGAAAAAAAATATCTGAATTTTCTTCGAGGAAAAAGAAAATTCATCCATGCAACAAAGATATTTTTAGAGCATTCGAATTAACGCCTTTTAAAGACGTAAAAATTATAATTCTTGGGCAAGATCCCTATCATGGTCCAAATCAGGCAAATGGTTTAGCCTTTTCAGTTAATTCAGAAGTTAGACTTCCTCCATCTTTATTGAATATTTTTAAAGAATATTCCACAGATTTAAATTTACCTACCCCTACAAATGGAAATTTGTCGACTTGGGCGGAGCGAGGAGTTCTGCTATTAAATTCTATCTTAACTGTAGAATCCGGATCTCCAGGATCTCATAAGGATTTTGGTTGGGAAGAATTTTCTAATCAGATTATCAAAGCCTTAAATGATAAAAAATCAAATTTAGTTTTCATTTTATGGGGGGCATATGCTCAATCAAAGAAAATTCTTATTGATTCTTCAAAGCATTTGATCATTGAATCTCCTCATCCATCACCATTATCTGCTCACAGGGGTTTTTTTGGATCAAAACCTTTTTCTAAGGCTAATGATTATCTTAGGAAAAACAAAAACGAAGAAATAGATTGGAGAATATAAGAACTATAGGGTGTTTATAATATGTCCGTCTAGAAAAATAGACTCACTTTGATCATCTTTGTTTTTGAAAAAAATGAAGCCGTATTTACCTTCTTTAGATAGAACCTCACCAATTTTTTTTCCTTCTTGGTTATAAACCGAAGACTCCTTGATCTCATCTTGTAAATTATCAGATATTTTGAGAGCAAATTTCAATTTCCCTCTATATTCCATTCTTGCAATGACTTCTTGGCCATTAAAACAGCCCTTTGAAAAATCAATCAGTTCATTATTTTGATAATTAAGTTCATGAGGAGTAAATTTTGAGGAAGTATGTCTATTAACTTCCACTATTCCTTTATTGACAAGAAATTTCATCCATTCAGTTGAGTCTAGCTCTTTTTTAAGGTTATCTCGCTCATCTTTTTTTAATTGGGCATCAAAGAAAGGGATATATTTGTTCATATGCTCTTCAAAAGAAGCGCACAACTCTTCTAAAATTGCGACCCTAAATCCGTTTTCTTGTTTTTTAATCCAAAAGGTTGCCATAACTCTTCCTTTGTTGTTACAAATACAGGCAGGTTTAAAATCCTTATTTGAAATCTTTTCTGTATCTATTGTGATTTGCCCTTGTAAGAATTCTGCAGCTTGAGTTCCTTGAACAAAAAGAGAAGTATGTTTTTCTGAAAAATTCATGCTTTTTATATTTTCTTGATTATATAATTCTTTCTGTGAGCGACCTACTAAATAAAGCTAAATTTAAGGCAAGAAGAGGCTTGAATGAATTGGACAAAATCTTTGTGCCTTTTGTAGAAAAAAGATTCTTATCATTGGGCAATTCTCAAGTTGATCAACTTTTTAAACTTTTTGAAATCGATGACGTCTCTTTAGCGGATATTATTATTTATAAAAAAATGGATCATCCAATTGAACTCAAAGAAATATTTGAAGAAATTTTTAAATTTTATAGTGAAATTTAGCTGAACTTATGGACAATACGGATGTCTATAGGAGTTGAGACATGGAAAACGATATAAATATTATTGATCTTGTAAAAAAAGGGGATGTAAAAGCCTTCGATATCCTTGTGGTCAAATACCAAGATAGACTCGTTTATTCTGTTTATAAGTTCTGTAATGACTTTGAACTATCTCAAGATATTGCTCAAGAAGCTTTTGTTAAAGCTTTTAGAAATATTGATAAATTTAGAGGAGACAGCTCTTTTTATACTTGGATTTATAGAATTGCTATTAATACTGCAAAAAACTATTTTTCTAACAAATCTAGAGGAGCTGAAACTTACAATGAAGATATTCTTGATAATGCCTTATCTGATATGTCCTTGAACTCAGATAATCCTGAGACTCTTTTAGCAGCTGAAGAAATGAAAGATGCCATAAATCAGGCTTTTCAAAACTTACCTGACGAAATAAGATCAACCTTATCTTTAAGAGAGTACGATGGGCTAAGCTATGAAGAAATATCTAAAGTTCAAAATTGTCCAATTGGGACAGTAAGATCAAGAATTTTTAAGGGAAGAGAGTTGATAAATGAAACTTTTTCTAAATTAGGGCTGTCTAAGTCTTCGAGTAATTAATATGGAATCAAGTGTAGATCAAAGATTGTCTTTACTTTTAGACGGCGAAGCCTCTGAATTCGAAACGCGCAGGCTTGTTGAGGATATTTCTAAAAATCCTCATATTAAAAAGCGCTGGCTTGAGATGAACAAGCAAAAATCAGCGCTTCGTAGAGAACTTTTAATGCCGCATCTAGACCTTTCTTCCAAAATCCAAAACGAACTTCAAAAATCCAATAAAATAAACATTCAAAAACAACACGATTACCATTTTAGTTGGGGGAAAATACCTTATATGAGGACCTGTTCTTATTTTTTTGGCCTCTGTTTTACTCTCACCTTTTTATTTTTCGAATTTTCCTCCCAGCCCAACCAATCTTTTCTCCAAGTCTCAGCCCCAAAAACTCTAGTTTCTACAATCAATCCAGTAATCCTCGACGATTTTGGTAGAAATTTTGATGGTAGCCTTCGCAGCTATAAATTCATCTCGAACAATCAAGTAGAAGCCAATTATGGAATCAAGGGCTCAAATGCAAATCTAAAGTTAAAATTTTTTCTCAAAGATGGATCTAATAATGTAAAACTTTCATCTGTATCTGATGGCGTGACCATCAATACAAAGAAAAATAACAAACCAATGATCATTAATCTTTCAAGTGACAAATTATCTAATCAAAAATTGATAAGTATTTCTAACCTATTTTTGGAATAATTTAAAAAATTTAAGCATGCAAAAAAAATTATTTGTATTTCTATCTTTTTTCCTTATCTCTAATCTATCTTGGAGTCAGTTAGGCCAAAATGTATCAGAATTACCTAATTTTGCTTCCCTCGCAGAACAAGTAACACTTGCTGTAGTAAATGTAAGTGTTACAAAAGTTATTAAGTCTCCAGCACAGGGTGAAATGAGAAGAGGGCCTTTTAATGACCCCTTTTTTGATGATTTTTTTGGCTCTCCTTATAATCCTCCAAACCGCGATAGAAAGATTGCCTCCGGAGGTTCAGGATTCATTATTTCCGCAGATGGCTATATTTTAACGAATCATCATGTCATCGAAGATGCTTCTGAAGTTATTATCAGTCTTCAAGATAGAAGGGAATTTTCTGCAGAAATAATAGGCAGTGATAAAAAATCGGACGTTGCTCTCTTAAAGGTTAAAACTGACGAGAATCTTCCATTTTTAAGTTTAGGTGATTCTGAGAAAGTCAGGGTTGGCGATTGGGTCATGGCAATAGGTTCTCCTTATAGACTTAATGCAACAGTTACTGCCGGAATAGTAAGCGCAAAAGCAAGAAGTGTTCCTGGACAAAGTACTTCTTATATACCTTTTATTCAGTCTGATGTCGCTATAAATCCAGGAAACTCTGGAGGTCCTTTATTCAATCTAAATGGTGAAGTTATTGGCATTAATGCAATGATTTATTCCAATAGAGGGGGCTATATGGGTATTTCTTTCACAATTCCTATCAACTATGCAGATGAAATAGTTAACCAAATTAAAGAAAATGGATTTGTATCTAGAGGTTGGTTGGGCGTTGCAGTTCAGGAAGTTACTAAAGATTTAGCAGATTCGTTTGGTTTAGAAGTGCCGCGTGGTGCCTTAATAGGAAGTGTTTTGAAGGATTCTCCTGCAGAAAAAGCTGGCTTAAAGAATGGTGATGTAATTATGGATTTCGACGGTCAGCAAATAATTTATTCAGGCGATCTTCCTCTGATTGTTGGAAGAATTCCTCCTGAAAAGAAAGTTAATGCAACGATATTCAGAGATGGAAAAAAAGTATCAGTGCCTGTGAAAATTGGGAAATTAGACGAAAAAGTTGCTCAAGACATTACGGTCACAAAAAAAGAAGAGACTGGAAATATTATAGGCATCACCGTTAAAGATATCGCTTCTTTGTCCGAGCAAGAAAAAAAACAATTAGGCCAAGAAAAAGGGGTAGTAGTTTCTAGTGTTTTTCCTGGACCTGCGTCTGAAGCAGGAATCAAGAGAGGAGATATAATCGATAAAATACAGTTTAGGAATATAAGCGGTATAAAGGATTATGAAAAAATTACTAAAACTCTAAAAAAAGGCTCTACCATTGCACTAAGAATTATTAGAGATAAAAACGGTTCTTTTCTCACCCTTAAAATTCCAAAATAGGACATAATGCCCGCATGTCCGGTCATGCTTCGATAAATCAAATACGAAATTTTTGCATCATTGCTCATATTGATCATGGAAAATCTACTCTTGCAGATCGTCTCATAGAAATATGTGGTGGATTGAGTGAACGTGAAATGCAAAACCAAGTGCTGGATTCTCTTGATTTAGAAAGAGAACGAGGCATAACTATAAAAGCTCAATCTGTCTATCTTGAGTATGAAATAGAAGATGTAAATTATCAGATCAACTTAATTGACACTCCAGGACATGTAGACTTTGCCTACGAGGTATCTAGATCTCTAGCAGCTTGCGATGGGGCTATCCTTCTTGTTGACGCATCTCAGGGTGTTGAAGCACAAACTCTCTCAACTTGTTATAACGCTATCGATCAGGGACTTACGATTTTTCCTGTTTTAAATAAAATCGACCTTAGTCAATCAGATCCAGATAGAGTCAAACAAGAAATTGAAGAAATAATTGGCATAGAAGCAAGCGAGGCACCAGCAATAAGCGCAAAAAATGGAAAGGGTGTTAAAGAGTTATTGGAAAAAATTATCAAAGAAATTCCTGCTCCAAAAGGATCTGTTGAAGATTCCTTACAGGCATTGATTATTGATTCCTGGTTTGATCAATATCTTGGGATTGTCTCATTGGTTAGAGTAGTTAATGGTGAAATTAATCTAGGTAATAAAATAAAATTTTCTTCAAATGGTAATATTCATTTGGTAGAGAAATTAGGAGTCTTTACTCCAAAAAGATTAGAAAAAAATAAACTAGCAGCTGGAGAAGTGGGCTTCATTTGCGCTGGAGTTAGAAGTATTAAGGGCGCTCCCGTTGGAGACACCATAGTTTTGCCTGATAAAAATAATTCTTTATCCGGATTCAAACCAATAAAACCTCAAGTTTTTGCTGCTCTATATCCTTTAGACTCTGGTGAATTTGAGTCATTTAGAGAATCTTTAGAAAAGTTAGCGTTAAATGATGCTGCATTGCAATTTGAACCGGAACAATCTCAAGCTTTGGGTTCTGGTTTCAGATGTGGTTTTTTGGGAACCTTGCATATGGAAATCATTATTGAAAGATTACAAAGAGAGCATGGGATAGAACTTTTGGCTACAGCACCAACTGTTGTATATGAAATCCTTTTAAAAAATAAAGAAGTAATTGAAATTGAAAATCCAAGCAAATATCCTGATCCAAGCTCAATCGAAGAAGTGAGAGAGCCAATTGCTCATACAACTATTCTTGTACCTGAGGATTATGTTGGAAACGTAATTTCTTTATGTGTGGAAAGAAGAGGAAGTCAAAAGTCTCTCAGATACGTGGGAGGACAAATTGAATTGGTTTATGAAATGCCTATGAATGAAATTGTTCTTGATTTCTTTGATAAATTGAAATCGACAAGCAAAGGATATGCTTCCCTAGACTATGATTTTGTAAGATTTGATCAAAGCGACATCACTAGGATTGATATTTTACTTAACGGTGAAAAAGTTGATGCGCTAAATTTCATGGTTCATCGTTCAAAAGCTGATTACAAAGGAAGAGAACTGACTAAAGCTTTAAGAGAGGTCATTCCAAGACAAATGTATGATGTGGCAATTCAAGCTGCGATTGGAAATAAAATCATTTCTCGAGAAACAGTTAAAGCTTATCGTAAAGATGTTACAGCCAAACTTTATGGGGGAGATGTAACGCGAAAGAAGAAGCTTCTGGAAAAACAAAAAGCTGGTAAGAAAAAAATGCGTCAGATTGGAAAAATCGATGTCCCACAGGAAGCATTTTTATCAGTCCTAAAGGTAAGTAAATAATTATGTTTGAAACAATTTTAATTATTTCAGTAATCATAATTTCTATCTTATTTGTAGCCTGGATTTATTCAGAGAAGAAATTAGAGGGAAAATTTTCAAAGATCATTAGTACTATTTCTTTCCCTTTTCCTTTATTAGCTTTGTATGCGGTTTTTAAACTTAATATTAGCTTTGGATATATTTTAGTTGGCTTGACTTTAGTTTCTCTCCTAACTTGGTTAATTTCATTACGAACTAATTTAGTAAATTTACAAAAAGAAGCAAGATCTTTTTTTTTAATTCTTCTAGGCATAACTATTTTTAGATCATTTATTTATGAACCCTTCCAAATTCCAACAGAATCCATGATTCCACAGATTCAAGTTGGTGATTTTTTAGTAGTAGATAAATTTTCTTATGGATTAAAAAACCCTATAGGAACTTCAACTTGGCTTGAAACTAGAGATCCAAAAAAAGGAGAGATGGTCGCGTTTATACCAGAACATACTATTTGTAGTTCCTCAATTGAAAATGCCTATCCAGAGAGAAATTTTGATAGCTCGCAAGAATATCTTTGGCAGCGCTACAGTGAAGCTTGTACCCCTTTGGGACTTACTTTTGTAAAAAGATTAATAGCAAAAGAAGGAGATGAAGTTATTTATCGTAATAAAGAATTGATAGTTAATGGCAAAAAACTTAAAAGAGAGTTTTTGTCCTCAAATGCAGATGAAGTCTTCGTAAAAGAGTTTTATGAAGATAAGGCTTACACGATAAGATTAATAGAAAATTATAGAAATCAACTTACGTTTGGAGCTGAGCGTAAATGGGTAGTTCCAAAAGACTACTATTTTGTTATGGGTGATAACAGAGATAACAGTGCTGACAGTAGAAGCTGGGGATTTGTTCCAAAGCAAAACGTGGTCGGCAAGCCAGCTTTTATATGGATGCATTGGGAGTGTTTAACTTGTCTTCCATCGTTTTCTAGGAATAAATTTTTGAAATAAGAATGAGTCTTAGTGATTTAGAAAATTCGATTGGTTATAAATTTAAAAATCAGAAACTTCTAGACGAAGCTATAACGCATAAAAGCATTAACTCTGATTTTAACAACGAAAGAATGGAATTTTTGGGCGATGCGGTAATTTCACTTATCGTCTCAGAAGCCCTACATTTAGAAGAAAATTCTCTTGATGAAGGTGAATTAAGTATTTATCGCTCTAGAATCGTAAGCAGATCTTCGTTGAGTAAAGCAGGTTTGAAAATAAAATTAGATAAATATTTAAAGGCTGGTTCAGCTCTTAAGAATAATCAAAATCAAACAGAGACTATTGTGGGAAACACTTTAGAAGCTCTTATTGGAGCTATTTATCTTGATTCAGATATTTTAAAAGCAAAAGAAATTACCTTATCTATTCTAGACATAGATTTTTCTAAACTTTTATTAGAAGAACAAAAAGATTCAAAAACTCTTCTTCAGGAATTTTTGCAGTCTTTAGATGAAAATTTACCTGAATATAAAACTATTGAAAAAAAGCAAAACGGAGAAATTTATTTTGTCTCTAAGGTAACTTTACCAATTCATAAAGTGTTTGGTTCTGGCCAAGGTAAAAGTAAAAAATTAGCCGAACAAGAGGCTGCTTCAAATGTTTTAGCCATGTTGAATAAAGATGGAAAATAAATTCGGTTTTGTTTCTCTAACTGGCAGAACAAACGTAGGTAAATCAACTTTGCTAAATTCTTTTTTTCAAAAAAAAATAGCTATTACTTCTAGGAAACCTCAGACAACAAGGAATCGTATTTTAGGAATTCTTACAGAAAAAAACTCTCAAATTGTTTTTCTAGATACTCCTGGAGTTCATCTTGGTTACAAAAGACAGTTAAACAAAGTAATGAATAAAATTGCCTCTCATTGTTATGAAGAGGTAGATCTCGTTCTCTTTTTAATAGATCGTCTTAAGTGGCAAAAAGAGGAAGAAAATATTCTTAAAAGTTTAAAAAACTTGAATAAACCTATTGTTCTGGTTGTAAATAAAGTAGATAGATTGAAGGATAAAACTAAATTATTAGCTTTTATTAAAGATATCAATGAGAAATTTAATTTTTCTTCTATTATTCCAATATCTGCATTAAAAAAAGATAACTTGATCGAATTAAAAAAAGTTATTTTGAACAACTTGGAAAACGGTCCATTCCATTTTCCAGAAGACTCATTAACGGAGTTTTCAGATAATTTTTATATTTCAGAAATTATCAGAGAAAAAGCAATCAACAGATTGGGCGATGAATTACCTTATCGTCTTAATGTTGTCATTGAAAAAATTAATGATTCAAAAAAACTCAAGACCATTTATGCCGCCATCATCACTGAGTCGCAAAGTCAAAAAGGAATAATCCTTGGTAAGCAGGGTAGTATGATCAAAGCTATTGGGACAGCTGCTAGAAAAGAATTGGAAAGAGAGTTTTCACAAAAAGTTAATCTTCAACTCTGGGTAAAAGCTAACAAAAATTGGACAAATGATATCAACAAGTTGAAAAAGTTTGGACTTGGAGTGGATTTTTGAAATCTTTAGGTGCCAATGAAACAGAAGCAATCCTTTTGCATAGTAGAAAGTTCTCAGAAACAAGTCTGATCTGTGAACTCTTTACACGAAAAAAAGGGAGAGTTTCTGTTATTGCAAAAGGAGCTCGATCGAAAAAGAACAAATTTCAAAATGTTGCTGCTCCAAACATTTTAGCTAACATTAATTATTCTGGTAAAAGTGAATTGAAGACTTTAGTTTCTTGGGAGGAAATTAAATTTTTTAAAATCCTTGGAAAAGATTTAAAAATCTTACTTTATCTTAATGAATTAATTTTTAAATTAATAGAAAAGGAAGTCAGACAAGAAAAAACTTTTGATGCGGTAATTAATTTTTATAGGACTCTTGAATCAGGAGAAGTTAAAAATATTGAGATATCTTTGAGAGAGTTTGAATATTTTTTAATTTGTGAGCTTGGCTACGGCTTTAATTTTAGAATTGATGATAAGGGAAAAGAAATAGATAAAGATGTAATCTATTACTTTCATCCCGCTCAAGGATTTTCAGAAAAACCTTTAAATAATTTTTTAAAAGTCTCTGGAATTGATATTATTAATTTTATCAATGGAAAAATAACTTCTTCTTCAGCAAGAAGTAAAATAAAAAAAATTATGCAACTTGCTATTACCTATATTGCTGAAAAACCCATGAATGCAGGAGCAATATTCAATGACTAAAATTAGAAGCGGAATAGATTTAGTAAAGGTCTCAAGACTTGAGAAGACTTATGAAATCTTTGGGCTTAGATTTTTGAATAGAATTTACGACAATCTTGAGATTGAGCAATTTCAAAAAAAATCTACAAGAGCTAAACCTTTCTTTTTGGCAAAAAATTTTGCTGGTAAAGAAGCGGTATCAAAAGTCATAGGCTATGGTTTTACTAATGGTGTTAGGCCTAAAGATATTGTTATTCTTAGAAAATATGGCGGTCCAATAGTTAAACTTAATGGAAAAGCTAAATTGTTAGCGAAAGAACAAGGACTTGATGAAATTTCTCTTAGCTTAAGTGATACCGACGAACACGCAACTGCAATGGCTGTAGCTATAACCGAATGAATCTTATTCTTTTGGGCCCACCTGGAGCCGGCAAGGGCACTCAAGCAGCTTTCATTGCTTTAGAAAAAAACATTCCGCACATCTCTACAGGTGATATGTTGCGTGAAGCCATTAAAAACGGAACAGAATTAGGGCTAAAAGCGAAAGCAGTAATGGATGCAGGGAATTTAGTTTCAGATGGTTTAATTATTGAATTGGTCAAAGAAAGAATTTCACAAAACGATTGTAAAAACGGATTTTTATTTGATGGTTTTCCAAGAACCATTCCTCAAGCTGAAGCTCTTAAGGAAAATAATGTTGAAATAAATGCAGTCATTGAATTGGTTGTCGCAGACGAGGAAATTATTAAAAGAATGTCCGGTCGAAGAATCCACTTGGCGTCAGGAAGAACATACCATGTTGATTACAATCCACCTAAAAAAACTGGACTGGATGATGAAACAGGCGAGGAACTTATTATTAGAAAAGATGATGAGCCAGCAACAGTCAAAGATCGACTAAAAGTTTATTGGACTCAAACTCAACCCTTGATTGAATATTATTCCAATTATAAAAATGCTTCAGATTTCAATTATCTTACTGTTGATGGCACTTTATCAGTTGAGGAAATTAAAAATAATATAAAAGACTTCTTATCTCAGTAAATGACTAATATTTTAGCTATTGAAACCTCTTCGGTTTACTGTTCAATTGGCTTGGCGAAAAATAATGAAATATATATTGAGCATTCGCAGGAAGAAAATACTCACGGAAAAAATATTTTTGGTTTTATCGATAATCTTCTTAATAAATCTCAACTTAAAAAAGAAGAAATAGATCTCATTGCCTTAAGTGTGGGTCCGGGGTCTTTTACAGGATTAAGGGTAGGGTGTTCTGTAGCGCAAGGCCTTGCATTCGGACTAGGGAAGAAAATTTTACCACTGTCTAGCCTCATGGTTTTGGCTCAAACTGTTTTCTTAGAACACGAAGCTAAAGAACTTTTTATCGTAAAAGAAGCGCACATGAATGATTTGTATGTTGGTCAATTTATGAGAAAAAATAATGATTTGGCTCTTCCCTTGATTAATGATGCAGCCATAAAGAAAACAGAACTCTCCGGTTTTATTTCTTCAGATAACAAAGAAGTTATTTGTAGCGATTGTCACGAGTTTTTAGATTATTTAATTTATCCGAGCCTTCTTGAAACAAACTCTCATGCAAAAGGTTTATTACACTTAGCCAATTATCTTGATGATTTAGAAAGCAGATTGAAGAACCCTGAAGAAGTTTATCCCACTTACCTTTCAGGCACTGATCAATGGAAGAGGTCTAAATAAAATGGAAGTTTTACAAATATTAATCCTATCAATCATTCAAGGTCTAACAGAATTTTTACCCATTTCGAGCTCTGCGCATTTAATAATTTCTTCCTCAATCCTTGGCCACGAGACGCAATCAATCACTGTTGATATTTTCGCTCATGGGGGAAGTCTTTTTGCAGTAATTATTTATTTTAGAGCCGAACTAGCAGATGCCTTAAAGGATTATAAATTTTCTTCAAGCGACTCTTTTTTAAACAAATTATTTCTCGGATCTTTTCCAATATTGATCATTGGTTTTTTCTTTAGAGAGTTCATTTCAGAAAATTTAAGGACCTTAGATATTATTGCCATATCAACAATTTTTTTTGGCATTCTTCTTTGGATTGCTGATAGAACTACAAAAGACCAATTGCCTAATGAATCAGTAACCTTCAAGCATGCATTTTTTATTGGCTTAGCTCAATGTTTGGCTTTGATTCCAGGAACAAGTCGTTCAGCGATAACAATAATTTGTGCTTTATTTCTTAGTTATTCAAGAACAATTGCCTCTAAGTTTGCTTTCATGCTCGCAATACCTACTTTGGGCGTTATTCTCCTGTCCGAAGTTATTAGCCTTGGATTTTCTCCTTTAGAAATAAATTGGCTTGATGTTCTCTTGGTTTTAACCTTTTCGTTTCTAAGCTCTTACTTATGCATCGGGATCTTTTTAAAACTTATCGAAAGAATAGGTTTTACACCTTTTGTTATCTATAGAGTTTTGTTGGGCACTTTTTTACTATTTCTAGCCTACTAACTGTCTTTTAATGCTCCACCCACTATATTTTTGGATGACATAAAAAATATAGGATATGAATTTAACGATTCCAGGAATTTTTGTTTCTTTTGCAAAAACTTCTCTTTTTAATAAGCTCTCATGCCAATCGTTAACATTGGGATGCAAAATATGTATTGGGTATCTAGCAGCTTTTAGTCTTGAAACATAAATAAACCACGCAATATCTGGCAAGGTTAGATCGTTGCCTAAAATGAAAGTGTTATGTGAAAGTTTTTCATCAATTTCTTCAAGATGTAGTTTGAAATTTAATAAAGATTTAATTGCAACCTCATCAGTAATTCCTTCCCGTTTATAATTCTCCCAAAACTTTCTATTTACATCATCTTCTGAGTCTTTATTTCCATGCAAGGTAGCTTTTGATTCAGATTTGTCTTGAATTTTTACGTTATTCAAAAATCTTGGAACTAAGAATTTAAAAGTAATATTACGGATATCTAAATGAAGGTCATTTTCTTCAATCATCATCTTATCTATTTCTTGTCTCTTGTCTGAAGGTATTAGGCGTATGTTTGGAAATTTATTATCTAAATACCCAAGGATATCATTACTCTCAATATGGACTTCTCCATCGTCAACTAATACAGGTACTAATGATCTAGGGGTAATTCCTTGAAAGTAAGGAGAAAAATTTTCTTTTTTTTGAAGATTTATATGGTGCCCCGTGTAAGCTATATTTTTTAAACCCATAAAAATTCTTGTTTTCATAGAACAAGCGGAAAAAGTAAAATGAAAGAGGTGAATTCCTTTCCAAGAAAGGATTTCTTTTGTTTTAATATCTTCTTGTCTTAATTTAACCATCGTTTTCAATAACATGAACAATCTTACAGAAAGAAAGCCATTTGTATCATATCTTTCAAAAAATGAAATCAGGTTTGCAAGACAATTTGCTTCGAAACATAACTTAGAATTTATTACACCAAGAAACTTAAGAATTTCTGAAACACATAAGCAAGTCATTTGGGCATCAAGCAAAAATCTTTTATTGCAAGACTTGGCAATTAAGAATTCAAAACCTTTTGTAATTGATTACATCGATTTTAAAAAAATTAAGGCTAAATCATCTCTGTTAAAGAAATGTTTTTCTAAAAAAGATATTGGCAGAAAGGTTATCGATTTAACTGCGGGATTTTGTATCGACGCCTTAGAGATAAGCTTTCTAGGTTATCCGGTCACAGCAATAGAAAAAAAATCTTGGTTGTATGAATTTACAAATCAATGTCTACAAAACTCTGAACAAAAAGATCTGCAAAATTCTATCAATCGAATAGATTTTTTGCATGGCGATTCTTTGGATCTTATAAAAAACTATTCTGATCATGAGATAGTTTATTTGGATCAAATGTTTGAACAAAAAAATGATGCACGAGCTAAAAAAGAAATACAATTTCTAAGAAATTTAGATCTAGAAGAGTTTGATTTAAAAAAATTTAGAAAATCCTTGAAACAACATAATTTTAAGAAAATCATTTATAAATCGGCTTTGCATAGTGATATGAACTCTCTAATAAATTTAAAGCCATCTCGTGTTATAAAAGGTAAGGCATTTAAATACAATATTTTTAGCGTGAATCAGGAGAACAAATGAATTATCAAAAAGATGTATCTGACTTTATGATCTTAGGAGAACAAAAAATATCTTCAGATCTGAATCTTAAAAATGAACAAGCTCAGCTCTATATGAATTTGATCAAAGAAGAGTTTGAAGAAACTGCCAAAGCATTTTATGACAAAGACTTGGTAGAAGTTGCCGACGGCCTTGCTGATATGGTGTGGGTGATTATGGGTATGTGTAATAGCGTCGGAATAGATTTTGATAAAGTTTGGAAAGAGGTAAGGAGCTCCAACATGAGTAAATTTGTTGATGGTAAATTCATCAAAAATGAAGCGGGGAAAATAATGAAGCCAGAGACTTATTTTAAACCAAACATCAAAAAAGCTTTGGGCAAATGATGCATGCCGCCTTAACGGCGGCATGTTTTAGGGAGAGATTATTCTGTAATTAATTCACCCGAATTAATTTGAATGACTTTTGCTTTTTCCGACTCAGGAATTATCCTTTCAAGGTTTATTTTCAGTAAACCATTTTTAAGGTTAGCAGTTTCCACAACAACTTCAGGGGCAAGGGAAAATTGCAATCTAAAAGCTCTTGCAGCTATACCTTGGTGCAAGACTTCTCCAGAAGAATTCTTAGAACCTTCGTAAGAAATACTTAAGTTATTTTCCTTGGTTTCAACAGTTAGATCCTCTTCGCTTAGGCCTGCTACCGCTACTTCAATGGTAATAATATTACCTTCGCGTTTGATGTTATAGGGCGGATAAGATCTTGAATCTTCTCCAATCTCGCTGAATGTTCTTAGAGAATCGAATAAAGTATCAAATCCTAAAAATCGCGTTGAAAAGAAAGGATCAGATAGGTTTAATAAACTATTTTTCATAATAAACTCCTTAATTTAAGCAAGTTAATAAAACGACACCTCAATTGAGCATGCCAACTAATGGAAAGATCTCACCATGACAATCTTTCTCAATATTTATATTGGGGTATTTTCTATTTTTTCAAGATTTAGTGGACGCCTTTGGAAAGTTCTTTTAACCAACCAGGTTCTAAAAACTTAACAGCATCTTTCTCTAGTTTTTGAGTAATTCTTGTGGGATAAAGCATGCCAGCATCGTCTTCACGAACATACTTATTTTCTATCAAACGACTTAAAAAAACATCAAACATCCATTTTTCTGAAAATTCGGGAGTTAGTCTTGCTTGAGTTTTTTCTAAGTTTTTAAGAATTTCTAATGAATTTTTTTCTAATACGTTTCTAGAAATATGTTCTCTCGAATTTTTCCATAACTGAGAAATAAGAACATAAAATCTATCAATTGATGGTTGCACAAGCTTTCCAAGTGCTTGAGTTTCATAAAACTCTTTGGATTTGAAATCCGGTCTTTTAAAAATATTTGAATCTTCAAAAATAAGATTTTGCTCAGTAAGTTTTTTGAGTTTTAGTTCAATTAACTGATTTAATTCTGTTTCATCCCATTTAAGAAAAAATTCTTCTTTTAAAAATGGATAAATCATTTTTATAGATTGATTTAATTCATCTTTAGTAATCTCCTTTTGGTACTGAAAAAAACCACATATCAATGATTCGAAAATAAGTAGGTGGGAAATATTATTTCGATAGAAGCTCAGCTTAGCTGCCTCTAAATTTGTTAGAGAAATTCTATCGTTTATGTTTTCTTTAGAAATAAATCCTAATTTTTTCATTTGTTCTATTATTTCTTCACCGGTTTTTTCACAAATCAAGGTTTTTGAAGAATATTTATCTTTTATCAACAAGGACTTTAATAATTCAATTCTTGCAGAAAGTTCTTGTTTTGAGATAGAAAAACCATCGCTATTTAAAATTGCCATAGAAAATAATGCAGTTGAAGTGACAACAGTTGATTGGTTGATATTCATCATAATTTTTTTACCAATAACTAGGGTTACTTTGAATAACCAATCTTTTTCAGATGAAAAATTGCTTAATGGGTATTCTTTTAAGAGATCATTTAAATTGATAGGTTCTCCAAACTGTAAATAAGCCTCGCCAAGGTAATTTCTAAAATCCCTAAAAACAGAAAAAATATCTTTTAAATTTTCTTTTTTCTTCTCGGCTCCCATTACCTCGTTAATATAAGAATTTCCTTCAAGAACTTTTTCATAGTTAATTGAAATAGGAACAAAACTAACTTGTTTTTCATCCATACCTAAAAATGATCTGAGAATCATAGAGATTATTCCGGGTCTGGGTGGCATTAGCTTACCTGATCTTGATCTGCCTCCCTCTGGAAAAAATTCTATAGAATGTCCCCTTTGCATGAGTTTTCTTAAATGCTCATAAAAAACTACAGAATACAGGCGATTTTTACTGAAAGATCGTCTCATGAAGAAAGCACCTCCTTTTCGCAGAAGCGGTCCTACTATAGGGAGGTTTAAATTTTTACCTGCAACAATTTGAGGCAACATCAAATCTTTGTAGTAAAGCAAATAAGATAAAGCTAGATAATCAATGTGGGATCTATGACAGGGTGAAAAAATTAAAGAGGTACTTGGTGCAATTTGTCTGATTTCTTCAAAGTTAAGAACTTCTAAATTCTCATATCTTGAATTCCAAAACCAAGTTAGCGCTCTGTCGTAAAGATATATAAATGGATAAGACATGTCAGAACAAATTTCCCATACATACTTGGTAGCTTTTTTTCTTAGGTTAGCTATTTTTTTTGGATTATTTCTTGATTCGGAATCAATATAACTTTTTATTGAGTTTGAATTTAAAATGCTGGTCACCAACGTTCTTCTGTTAGAAATATCTGGACCTAAATGAGCTTTTCGATTTTGTCTAAATCTAGCTCTCAATAGTCTTTCTGTTTTCAAAACAAGATTTTTATCTGATTCAGGACTATTAAAAATATCCTCTACTTCAAGAGGTTTGTGAAAAAATATTTTCACATTTCTGCCATTGAAAAAAAGTTTGAATAAGTTTCTTATAAAACTGGTTCCCTCCCAAGATTCTCTGAATAGAAGTTTCAGCCAATTATCTTGTCGTTCAGGTGATTTTCCCCAAAAAACATCTACTGGAACAATGATCGTTTTTTTTGAGAAGTTTCTATTCTCCGCAAGGATGCCTAATTCTTTTGGATGCATTCTTTTTGGGGTCTGCCAGGGAAACTTTCTTTTGGGATTTCTTATTTGAAAATAATTCTTCTTAATGGGAGATTTTTCATTTTTTATTTTTAAGTCAGTAAAATTATTTTGTTTAATGAGTAATTTTAAAGCTTGAAAGTCTATTCTTGAAGTTGAAGAAAGAGCATAAATTATGTCTGCATTTTTTAAGAGTAATTCGGTTTTTTTTGATTCACTCTCATGAATAGGCTTTATTAGAAAATTAAACATTAGGAGTCATTGCTTCTTTATAGTGATAAAATGCAGATTTTAACAAAACAAATCTTATTTTTTTTTAATTTTACCTTGTAATATAGCCGGAGTGGCGGAATTGGTAGACGCGT
>TARA_B100001057_G_scaffold32958_3_pt1 | contig 21216 bp, 14 predicted proteins | sample TARA_B100001057 | Tara Oceans TARA_B100001057 (sample SAMEA2621839) | marine metagenome | biome: marine biome (ENVO:00000447); feature: surface water layer (ENVO:00002042); material: "saline water (ENVO:00002010), including plankton (ENVO:xxxxxxxx)" | depth 5 m
GCCTCCGGGATATGTTGGTCATGATGAAGGCGGTCAATTAACTGAAGCAGTAAGACGTAAACCTTATTCTGTTGTATTATTCGATGAGGTTGAAAAGGCACATCCAGATATTTTTAACACTTTACTTCAAGTTCTTGATGAAGGTAGATTAACAGATTCAAGTGGTAGAGTGGTAGACTTCACTAATACCATCATAGTATTAACATCTAATGTTGGTGCTAGAAAACTTGCAGACTTTGGAACAGGTATTGGTTTCTCTACCTCATCATCAATGTTGGAAGAACAATCTAAGATGGATGGTATTATTAAGAAAGAACTTAAGAATAAATTTAGTCCAGAATTCTTAAATAGATTAGATGAAATTATTGTCTTCGACCAACTTAGCAATTCAAACGTACTCAAGATTGTAGATATTGAGCTAAATAACTTTACAGAAAGAATGCAAGTACAAGGTATGACATTTAAGTTCAGTAAAAATGCAAAAGACTTTTTAGCAAAAGAAGGTTACGATCCGGCTTATGGTGCAAGACCCGTAAAAAGAGCTATTCAAAAATATGTTGAAGACGCTGTAGCTGACGCAATTTTAGACGGTAAAATAAAAGAAGGCAAAACTTACACAATTTCCAAAGATAGGAAAATAAATAAACTAACAGTAAAATAGTTTATTTAGACAATGCCAGATTATTTTAAGTACAATCCACAACAAACAACACTAGCCAATGCTACTAATGTTGGCTATATTTCTACAAGAACATCTAAGCCAGGTAGTACTATAAGTTCAGGTTATTATGCTGAGAGACCCAGTCCCGGGATTGGCGGTGGTAGAGTCTATTATTTAATAGGTGAAGACATATTTACAGGTATAGGAGCATGGAGAAGCCGTGGATGGGAAGATAATGCTACAAAAAGTAAAGCACTATCTCGAGCATCTATAAAATATGAAAGTCGTAATCCTGGTAGAGGTGAATGGATAGTTATGAGAAGTGGTACTGTAGAGGTTGATAGAGTTTTTCTAGAAACAATTGTCAATAAAGCTGACAGCTATAATGATGGTCTAACCTTATACAGTTCCGTCTTAAGTGCAAATACACAACCAGTAAGAGACTCATTGTCGTTGACTCAGGGTAATTTAATTAAGTCTTCCGATAGTAAAAAACCAATTAGTTGTTTTGGAAATAACGATAATGCTATCGTAGCTCCATGGGCTCATAGAGGTTACAAGTATGGTTATCGTTCTAATAGGTATGGTAATACAACTGCTTACTTCTTTGCTAAAGAAGCATGTACGGTTAATTACTATGAAGCCGCTTCCGGTGGTAATGTAGCAAAACCAGCTACTCCTACAGCAACAATATCTTTATCTGCTGGAGTAGTAACAACATATACGAACTCAGTAGAGGACTGTACTCAATGGTATGAGTCTGACCATAAATTTGTAATGTCAACTGTAGAAGGCAATGGTGGTGATGAAGTTGTACTATGTCCATCAGACTATATTGTATATTGTGGACCAGACGACCCCTACTATGGAAATCAAAGTGGAGGAACAACAGGTGTAACAGAAGGAAACTATTATGTGTATAATAATACTTTTGCTGACTTAGTATGGGCAAGTCATTCTGGTGATGGAGCAGGTGGTGATGCTGAACAACATTTAGGTTTTTGTTATCTTTCTAACGAATATGCGTGGTGTGCACAATTAGGTGACTATTATATTGTAGCTCCATTTAATCCAACTACAATCTATGTACAAGCTTGGTATAATAATCAATGGAACTTATTTCAGACACATACTTCTAGTGGTAGTCCAACATTACCGACTAGGTTTGAAGTAGACGGTGATTTCGATGGTAGTTTTAATAGAGGTGGTGGTGCAGCACATTTCGTAGATCCATCTGGAAATGAAATTACAAAATTCAAGTGGTCAGCAACTAAGCCATTCTTTTTACGTATTAATGATACTTCACATGATGAAGAACCATTAAGAGGTTGGTGTGGTTCAGGTACTTATGCTGAAGAATTATTTAGCTCGGGTTCTATACTTTACGACTCTATTGTTACTAAGTTTAGAGAAGAGTGGCATACCTCGTAAACCTTTTCTAATTTTCTCATATAATAATTAAATTAGTTGAACACTTTTAAAATGAAGAATTATATGAGTTTTTCGAATACATTCAAAAACATTATCCACCATATAGATGAAACTGGTGAGGAGTCTCAACCAAGAGACCTAAAAGTAAAAGAAGCGATTCTTTCAAATTTTATTATTGACCCAAGAGCACCTATTGCTAATTTTCCACAAAGAAAATTCAATTGGAAATACTTAGCAGGTGAATTAGCATGGTATTTAAAGCAAGACAGAGATGTTGGCTATATCGGTGCATTCTCAAACTTTTGGTCTCATATTACTAATCCAGGTTCTAATGAAATTAATTCTAACTATGGTTCCTTAGTTTTTAACGCTAAGCAATTTGGTTGGGTTGTAGATTCACTTGTTGCTGATAAAAATAGCAGACAAGCTATTATGTTCTTTAACAATCCTGAATTTCAATTTGAAGGCAATAAAGATTTCGTATGTACAATGTACGCGAACTTCTTTATTAGGAATGGTCTTCTTAATATGAAGATTCAAATGCGTTCTAATGACATTTTCTATGGTCTTACGTTTGACGCACCATTCTTTGCATTCTTACAACAGTCAGTATTTTTAAAATTAAAAGAAACTTACCCTGATCTTGAGTTAGGTATGTATTATCACTTTGCTGATAACTTACATTACTATGAAAGACACTTTGAGTTAGCAGATCAAATCAAGGATGAAGATGAAGATACATTAGCAGCAAATGAAAGTTTATTCTTATTGAGAAAACCTTTCTTAGACTATGATGGAGATTCAGTATCGCTAACAGATGACGCAGTTAATTTTATTAACGAGGTAGATGGCAGTATTAAAGAAGATGGCACAACAGATGCTACTAAAGAAGACTACAAAGCTATTCTAGATAAATACTTTGTAATCAATGGAGAATAAGATTCCAGAAATACACATTGACCCAAAGGCTTTAGAGTCAGATTTTGAAATGCTTCTAATGTCTAAATACGATATATTTTTTAGAAGAATTGTAGAATTCGTACTAGAAAGGCTAGAGGGAAAAGAAACTTCTGAATTATTAGCCATATTAATAGATGACGACGGCGAGAAATATAACATGGATCTCCCAAGAAAAGGTTACAAGAAAAGTTTGAATAAAGCAAATAAGTATTTTGAAAAGATTGAGGAATATGAAACATGTGACTTAATCAAACAAATGTTAAAACAACTATGAATTACTTCCCAAAAGAAAAAGAATTTGAAAGGTACGCTAAGTCAGAGCATAATATAAGCTCTAATACATTAGACCTTTACAGTAAGCAATCCTCACTAACTCCATATATCTTAGAGGAAAGAGAGATGAGAATGACACAAATGGATATATTCTCAAGATTAATGGTAGATAGACTATTATGGGTTGCTGGACCTGTTAACGATAACATGTCTACAATTGTTCAAGCTCAGTTGATGTTTTTATCTTCAACTGGTGGGGAAGACATTACAATGCATATCGATTCACCTGGTGGATCTGTTAAGTCAGGTTTATCAATGGTTGACGTTATGGAATACATTCCAAATGATATTAAAACAATTAATACTGGAATGGCAGCTTCTATGGGTTCGGTACTCTTAGGAGCAGGGACGAAGGGCAAAAGATCTTCATTAAGACATTCACAAACAATGTTACACCAATCCTCGGGAGGGTTCAGAGGTAACATCCAAGATGCAGAAATTGATTGGAAAGAATGGCAAAAGTTAAATGATGAGTTATTTGTCTTACTGGGTTCTTATTGCGACAAGGATCCGAAACAAGTTAAAGAAGATGCTCAACGTGATTTCTGGTTAAGCGCTGACGAGGCAATCAAATACGGCATCATTGATGAAATTATCAAATCACAAAAGAAATGAGTAAAAGACAACAGACCAAAGAGGTTTTTGTAGAACTGGTTAATCTTCAGCTCAAACCACATAAGAAGACTTATGAAGATGTTCAAGGAGATCCGGAGTGGTATATGAGGTATAAGACTACTAGAAAGGCGGAGGCTGCGTTTCAAAAGAAAGCTGTAGAAATTCTTAGGAACAAGATGAAGATGTCTAAGAAGTTAGCAGAACGCGAAATGAGCTGGTTCATACTACAATGGGGTTTAACAACAACTGATACTATTGTTTCATTAGAAAAAGAAGCTAGTAAAATTATTGAGGTTAAAAAAGGTGACTAGAGAAGATAGACAGAAGCTAGACCCTAGATACACTAAGAAAATTATGATATTACAGAAGTTAGACTACAGAGGTAGGTCCAAGTTCTTTATTATGCATAAACCAACAAGATTTTCAAAACCAAATTATCAGGACGTTCCAAAATACGATAGAGTAAGATATACTCTAAAGTCTGCAGAAACAGTTGCATTTAAGCTTATTAAGAATTACGAAAAGTATTTTATGCTCTAATATGGAATGTGCGACTTGCTAAACTGAATAAATAAAACATGAGCAAGTTAATTACACCGAAATGGATCGAGCAAGGTCCGAATGACGTAGAATACAAAACGTATAAGTTCTTACAGAGAGTTAAAGAGTTAGATCAGTTAATTGACCACTCTTTAATGTCAGCTCTATGGGAAATAGATGATACGTTAGACTACCTATATAGATATGATGCTGTAAAGCAGACAACAACAGTACCTAGTATTGAATTCATGGGCTTTCCTTGGGAAGACATAGAATTAGTCTTCACTTCTAAAGAAGAATTAGAAACAGATATTATTGTTGATGCAATTTACGAAGAAGCTATTGATAAATTTGAAGAGCTCCATAATAAATGTAGAAAGGAATGGAGACTTATTGAAGATGGACTTAAATGCTCTTATATAGGAGATAAAAGGTATTTTCTATCTGGTGGTTTTGTTTTTATTACGACTCCAGATTCTAAGCTCCATATATACTTTTTTAATAAGCCAAGTAGAAATTGGTCTATGTCTTGGAAAGATTTCAAGATGCAGCATATTAAAACAGAAACATACAACGAAGACGAGTATTTCAAAACTTTAGAAGAGTTAAGTGCGAAGAAATCTGATAGAATTTTAATCAAGGCAGATTTAAAAAATCACACCAAGCTGGAAGGCCATGCTATCACCATCATAAATAGTACGGTGTTTTCGCTATTACGTAGAGACTACGCGTTTTAATGTTGATATATAATACAAGCAATAAAAAAATTAGACTATAATTATGCCAAATGTAAACTCCCAAGGAATAATCGCAGTTTCTCCTGAGATAATCAATATAATCAGAGGGCAACAAGCGAACGTTACTATTACACTACATAAAGATTTTGTAGGTAACGGAATTACGATTGGTGCAATCACAGATGTGGTTCTCGAGTACGTTAACACAGACAATCAAGTTTTTAAAACACAATCTAAGCAGGCAAATAATTTAGTTTTTGGAGCAGCTAACTCTGATGCAAAAAATCAGATTAGCATAACAATATCCGCTTCAGAAACAGCTGCATTACCATTAGAAGACAACAATGTCAATGGTGAGTGTTTTTTTAGATTAAAAGTAACTGAAGGTATTTCAGAAGTAACATTACCTCTTTTAAAGTTAGGTAATGTATACGATGCTGGAGACGTAATCGGAGACATCGTTGCATCAAGATATGGAATGCCATCAACAGTTTATACTGTTGCAGCTGCTTCTACAGCAGGCTATAATGGTGTTAATCCAACACAAGGACAAATCTTATTTAACTCAAGCGTACCTTCTCAGGTAACAGAGTTTAAGTTAGCCCTTAAAGACGATAAAGGTATTAGAAATACTTATTTCGAAAACTTATTATTAGAAAGATTACAAGTTGATTCTTTAAAATCAACTATCTTTTTTACAAACGTAAAAAACAATAGTGAATACTCTGTTTACAGATTAATTTCTTTTGAGAGAATTAATGTAACAGATATTGACCCTCTAAACCCAATTTCTTCAGAAGACGATGATGCTTTAAAACTTGTAGTTGAGTTTGAAACTAACTCAACCACTCCTGGTGAAAACTACGTATTTGGAATTGGTGATAGTTTAGGTCTATTCTACGAAACTTATTCAAGGTTAGCTGATATTGAAGGTAACGAAGTAAGTGCTAATGGTGCTGTTATTGGTACTGCAGTTAATAAGTGGAGATTCACCGGAGCAATAACTGGTCAAACAGGTGCTGCAGGTGAAATACTTATTGATGTAGATAACAATGGTACTTCAGGTTCTTCAGGTACTTCAGGTTCTTCAGGTACATCTGGTTCTTCAGGTACATCTGGTGATACAGCTTATGAAGTTTATGCTAACTCAATGGCCAACCCACTTAACGAAAGTGATTGGTTAAACTCTTTAATCGGTCCACAAGGTAATGCTGGTAATGACGGTGTCGATGGTACTTCAGGTTCATCTGGTACTTCAGGTGCTGATGGTGCTGCAGGTGCTGATGGTGCTGCAGGTGCTGATGGTGCTCCTGGTGCCGATGGTGCGGCTGGTGCTCCTGGTAATGACGGTGTTTCTAATATCCCTGGTCCTGACGGTCCTGCTGGTGCTCCTGGTCCACAAGGTAATCAAGGTCTAGCTGGTAATGATGGAACTTCAGGTTCTTCAGGTACATCTGGTGCAGATTCTACTGTAGCTGGTCCTGTTGGTGCTCCTGGTGCTGATGGTAGTATTGGTCCACAAGGTAACCCTGGTCAAGCTGGTCAAGATGGTACATCCGGTTCTTCAGGTACATCTGGTGCTGATGGTGCAGCTGGTGCAGCTGGTGGAGACGGTCCTATTGGTCCACAAGGTAATCCTGGTGGTCCTGGTCAAGATGGTACATCTGGTTCTTCAGGTACTTCAGGTGCTCAAGGTAATGATGGTGCTCCTGGCGCCGATGGTGCTGTTGGTTCTCCTGGTAATCAAGGTAACCCTGGTGCTCCTGGTGCTGATGGTACTTCAGGTTCTTCAGGTTCAAGTGGAACATCTGGTTCCTCAGGTACATCTGGTGCAGATTCTAATGTAGCCGGTCCTGTTGGTGCTCCTGGTGCTGATGGTTCTGACGGTGCAGACGGTCCTGCTGGTCCAACTGGTCCTGACGGTCCAACTGGTCCACAAGGTTTAAAAGGTGATGCTGGTGATGCTGGTGCAGAAGGTCCAACTGGTCCACAAGGTCCACAAGGTGCTCCTGGTCAAGCTGGCCAAAACGGTAATGATGGTGTAGATGGTACATCTGGTTCTTCAGGTACATCTGGTGCAGATTCTAATGTAGCCGGTCCTGCCGGTCCAACTGGTCCCGAGGGTCCAACTGGTCCACAAGGTCCTGAAGGTCCTGCTGGTCCACAAGGTAACGAAGGTGGTTCAGGTGCTGATGGAACAAGCGGTTCTTCAGGTACATCTGGTTCTTCAGGTACATCTGGTGCTGATGGTGCTGATGGTGTTTCTAACATCCCTGGTCCTGACGGTCCTGCTGGTCAAGATGGTACTTCAGGTTCATCTGGTACTTCAGGTTCATCTGGTACATCTGGTGATGCTGGTCCTGCTGGTCCTACCGGTCCAACCGGTCCACAGGGTACAACTGGTACAGGTATTACAATGAAAGGTTCAGTTGCCAATGTAGGTCAATTACCTCCAAATGGTAACACACAAGGTGACGCATATATTAATCAAACAGACGATTCATTATGGATATGGGACGGTTCACAGTGGGTGAGCGGTGGTTCAATTCAAGGTCCTACTGGTCCAACTGGTCCTGAAGGTCCTGTTGGTCCACAAGGTAATGCTGGTAATGATGGTAATGATGGTCAGGATGGTACTTCAGGTTCATCTGGTACTTCAGGTATCGATGGTACTCCTGGTGCAGATTCTACTGTAGAAGGTCCTGCCGGTCCTACTGGTCCTGATGGCGCAGACGGTCCTGCCGGTCCTGCTGGTCAAGATGGTACTTCAGGTTCATCTGGTACTTCAGGTGCTCAAGGTCCTCAAGGTCAAGCTGGTCCAACCGGTCCAAGTGGTAATGCTGGTCAAGATGGTACATCTGGTTCCTCAGGTACTTCAGGTGCTGAAGGTCCTGCTGGTCCTGCCGGTCCTACTGGTCCAACCGGTCCTACTGGTTCTGGTGGCGGCGGCGGTGCAACCAAGTACTTATTAAGATTAGAATATGATGTGAACGAGAACTTAATTACTAATAACACATCTTTCGTAACTGCAGCAGGCTTTACGACTGCAGGTGCAGGAATTGTAGCTCAAGTTGCAGGCGGTGGTAACTCAGGTCACACTGTTACACTTAACTTTGGTGAAACTAACCCACCAGTTTCAATCGTAGGTTACGGTTGGAGCCCAAGTACTGGTAACTATGCAGTAACACATTACGATAGAGATACAAACCAAGCAACATACGAAGTAGGTCTAGGTGCATTCACAAACCAAGCGACAACAGACGGTGGTTCTGGTGAAGACGGACAATGGGGTGGTGCTATATTCTCAGGTGCTCAAAACTATAACATTGTGTTAAATGTTGACCAGCCAACATTGCTTTATGCTAATGCTGTTCCTGGTGCATTTGGTAGCCCTACTAAATTACCACATGCTTACTTAGTATTAACGTTCTAAGAGTAAATAAATTAATAAGGGCGGCTTCGGTCGCCCATTTAAAATAGATAAAACAATAAATGGCAGAGTATAATATAGATAATCCGATTCTATTCATCAAAGGCCAAGTAACTGCTACAGCTTCAGAAAGCAGATACGCTTATGATGATGCTACCGGTTTAGGCCCAAGTGGTTCTAACATCAGTATTTCATATAATATAACTGTATCTAGTATCGATCCACAATCGATTGGTTCTGATGAAACTAGATCAGGTTCAGGTAGAGCCTATACAGGTCTAGATATTAAAACAGGTGATTGGGTTACTAATAACACTGGTAAAACATGTTTACAAATAACCGCCATTACTGCAAAGTCTGAAACATCGATTTCTTTTACAGCTAAAGATGTTGATGCATTCGTATACAAAAACTACAGAGCAAATGGTTATGCTGCTAATGTTGATGAGGTTGCTTTCTTTGAAGTATCTGATTCAGGTAAACCTCTAATTGCAGGTGAAGATGCTGCCACATTCTTTGGTGATAAAGTAGCGGCAGACTTATTACAGTCTAGATTTGCAATACAAGAAGAGGACGAAAGATTTAGAGTTGAATTTAGTTCAGCTCAGAATAGTATAGAAGAAGGTCAAGTAGTAACTATTGATGCAAATGGTGATTTAGTACCATTTGGAACTGCTGGTTCTTCTGATTTTAAATTAGGTTTATTAGTTTCATTATCTTATGGTAATACAATTGCCTACTTAAAACCCTTTAACACAATTATAGATGATTTTGCTAAGCCAGAAAAATTAACTGGTTCTAAAGGTGAATTCTACTATGCTTCAACAGTAACTCCAGGAGATATTACAACAAATTCAGCACAAGGTTCTGATAAATTATATTTCCAATTTAAAGATGCTATCCCTACGGTTATTACGGCAACTACTGTCAACTCTGCAACTGTAGGAGGTGATACATTAATAGTTAACGGTGTAGCTGCGGTGAGTGGTGCTAGAAACATTGGAGAGATCGTATCTGATATTAACGGTGGCACTGCAACTCACTTTGTGACTGCAACCCAACCACTAGGTGAAACAGTTTTAAAATCTTATGATAATGGTTTAAACCCAGCTAATGGTGATATTGTATTAGTAACATCAGTAGACGCTGGTGCTAACAATACATATCCAGGGATTACAATTTCAGATGGTAACAATACTGCTAGTGTATCTTTCCAAACTTCGGATAGTACATTCCCTGGAACTGGCGGTGCATACTTAACTGTATCTGCAACTCAAATGGCAGTAGATATTAATGCAGCTTGTCAAGCAGCTAGTGTAGATATTACAGCTTCTACAGAAGCAAATACAAACGGTGCTAACAACTCAACGTATCCTAAATTAGTTTTAACATTAGGTTCAGGTAGTGGTATTACAATTACAGAAGTTGCTGCGGATGCTGCTGGTCAGACATTCGGTGATAATGGTGGTAATGGTGGAGCAACTGCAATGCCATTAACTGCAAACTCAACTACTGATAGAACATTAGTCTTAACAAGAGCAGACGGTGGTGATATTCTATTAACAGGTGCTGGTACATTCGTTAACGCAAATGGTATTGTATCTTCATCTGCTGGTACTGCAGCTCTATTAGTAATGGTTGAAGATGAAGAAGGTGCTGCATCATTTGATGATTCAGATTTACAAGCTTCTATCGATTCATTAGAAATAAGTGCAGCTACTGAAACTGGTGTTTCTACTAAAACAGATAGAAACAAAAACCCACAGGCTACTTCTAACGATGGAGACACAACTGGAATTACAATTACTTATACTCCATTCTCTGATTCTGCAGTAACAGTCAAAGTAAACGGTTTACAATGTAACGTTGGTGATGGTGCTAAAGATGAAGCAATTTATTTCTCTGCTGATGGTGGTACTACTGCTAAGACTATCGCTAACATTGCAGCTGGTGATACTCTATATTGGATGGGTTCACTTGCAGGTTATCAACTAGAAACTGACGATGATATTGATATTGATTACCAAGCGTCATCCAACGACGTCTAACAATAAGATAATATAGGAAAGCGGCTTTATGCCGCTTTTTTTATGCCCTTTTCATACTCAATAAAAATAATATATTTTTACATGTCCTTTTTGGTAAATGCAATTTTAATTGTAGATAGATAAGTATGAGGAGATAATAACATCTCTTTAGGCCTAAATAAACAATTAATTTATATGTCAAGATTAAAAGTAAAACAAATTAGTGACTTTAGTACTGCTGTTCAGAACCTAATCGACAACGATGCGGATCAGAATGCTGGATTAATCGATGCTTTAGAAGCTTCTGTTGACTCTTTAGAAACTGCGACTGGTGGTGATACTACTACTATTACCAATTCTATCGACTCTTTAGAAACTCTAGTTGCTGCTGATGCTGGTGATGCTGATGCTTCTATTGACTCTTTAGAGGCTCTAGTTGCTGCTGATGCTGGTGACGCTGATGCTTCTATCGATTCTATTGAAACTGATGCTACTGCTTTAACTGCTTTAGTATCTAACCAAGGTGGTTCTATTGATTCATTAGAGACATTAGTCGCTGCTGACGCTGGTGATGCTGATGCTTCTATCGATTCATTAGAAACTTTAGCTGCTGGTATTCAAACTGATGTTGATAACAATGAAGCACACGCTGACGCGTCTGTTGATTCATTAGAAACTGCATTAGGTAATGAAATCTCAGCTACGAATACTGACGTAACTAACATTGGCGCATCTATCGATTCATTAGAGTCTGCAACTGGTGGTGACACTACTGCACTTAACAACTCTATCGATTCATTAGAAACTGTTGATGCAGGGTTACAAAGTGCTATTGATTCAGAAAATGCAAGAATTGATGCTATCTTAGCTGGTTCAGCTGGTGATTTAGATCAGTTTGCTGAAGTTGTTGCTTTCATCGAGTCTGTTGATACAGTAACTGATGGAACAGTAACTACATTAGCCTCTAACACTGGTGCGTCTATCGACTCATTAGAAGTTTTAGTTGCTGCTGATGCTGGTGATGCTGATGCATCTATCGATTCATTAGAAGGAGCTGACGGATTCCTAGGTAATTCTGTTGATTCATTAGAAACATTAATTGCCGCTGATGCTGGTGATGCCGATGCTTCAATTGATTCATTAGAAACTTTAGCTGCTGGTATTCAAACTGATGTTGATAACAATGAAGCACACGCTGACGCTTCAATAGATTCTATTGAAACTGCTGCTACTGCTTTAACTGGTATAGTATCTAACCAAGGTGGTTCTATTGATTCATTAGAAACTTTAGTTGCTGCTGATGCTGGTGATGCCGATGCTTCAATTGATTCATTAGAAACTGCATTAGGTAATGAAATCTCTGCAACTAACACAGACGTAACTAACGCTGGTGCATCTATTGATTCATTAGAAACTTTAGTTGCTGCTGATGCTGGTGATGCTGACGCATCTATTGATTCATTAGAAGCTTTAGTTGCTGCTGACGCTGGTGATGCTGATGCATCTATCGACTCTTTAGAGGATATGGTAACGTATTCTCATCGATTCGGTACTGTCTTAAATGGAACATCGTTCCAATTAGGCAGCGCACTAAAATTCGCCGCGCCTGATGATTTATTAGTATTCATTAACGGACACAACATTCACCCATTAACTGGTGTTGACGGTGATCCGACGCATGGTTACTCAACTTCTGACGGTCAAACATTTACTCTAACTAACATTGGTTATACAATCGATGCTGAGGATGAAGTATATGTTATCGGTCACAGATAATAGTCAAAGTTCTAATTTTTAGGAAAATTAAGGGTCCCCTCGGGGACCCTTTTTTATTTAGATGATATATACAATACAAATTAAAACTTATATACATGCACATAGGTATTACCATAAGTTTGATGGGAGAGAATGAGTCTCTTTGGATTAATGGCATCAAACTTAACGCTTTATTTCTATCTAAAACTCTTCAGAAAACTGGCCATAAAGTTACTATTCTAGATACAGGTAAGAATGTAAAGAAAATTACAAAAGATACAGTTCAATGGGATCTGAAAGAATTCCCTTGTGAAAAATACAATAAAGTTCAACATACTGTAGATTTAATGATTATGCTTGGTACTTCTTTCGATACTGACTCAATTAAACACTGGAAGTTAATGGGTCCAAATCGAAAAGTAATAAAATACCATTGTGGTAATAATTATGTAATCGACATGGAAAGATGTATCTTCCCAAAGAAAGGCCACAGGAATTCTGGTGCAGCAGCTTACCAAAGAGGATGTATGGATGAAGTTTGGTATGTACCTCAACAAGGACATCAAAACAGAGCTTATTATTCTGTACTCTATGATTTACCTCTAGAAAAAGTAATTCCAGTACCATTTATATGGGACCCTTATTTCTTAGATATAGAGATTTCTAACTTTGAACGTATTATTGAAAAGGTAGGTACTGAAGCTTATGGTATTCCAATCTATGTTCCAGGAAAGGATAAACAAAACTTAAAGTTCTGTGTATTTGAACCTAACCTAAATGTTGTTAAATTCAACATGTTACCTATGATGATTGTTGAACAGTGGAAAAGAGATGGTAACAAATTAGATAGTTTGAATTTAATGAGTTCGAAAGGTTTAATTACTAATACTTACTGGAAGAGTATTATTACAACATTTGATTTAACTAAACCAGGAGATACAGATATTAAAACTTATGGTAGAAGTCCAGTTGCAGTTACATTGGCTAAACATGCAGATGTAGTTGTTTCTCATCAATGGCATAACCCACTTAATTACGCTTACTTAGATACTCTTTATCTACAATATCCATTGATACATAACGCGGATATGATTCAGGATGCAGGATATTACTATAAAGACTTTGATATTAAAGAAGGTTATGATAAACTAAAACATGCAATTGAAAAACACGATGATACCCTAGAAGAATATAATGAAAGATCTGAAGATGTATTATCTAGATATTGCGTTGACCACAATAGAGGTTTACTCAAAACCTATATTAAATTATTGAAAGATTTAATGTCAGGTGAAAGAACTAGTAGTCTAAGTTATGATTACGACTGGAAAACTAATTTATATAAGAAATGAACGAAGAAATAAAAGATGTAACATTTTGTTTAACAAGTTGTGGTAGAATGGATGAGCTTGAGAAAACAGTTGATAGTTTTATTAAGTACAATGATTATCCAATTAAAAACTGGTTTATTGTTGAAGATTCAGGAGATTCAAAACAACATGATATTCTAAAAAAGTTAAATGCTGAAAAATGGGATGGTAGATTTATGTTGTTTTTAAATAATGAAAACATAGGCCAGAATGCTTCCATAGATAAAATGTACAAAAATGTTAGTACAGAATACATATTTCATTGCGAAGAAGATTGGGAATTCTATAGAGGTGGCTTTATAGAAGATTCTATGAAAGTATTAAAAACTCAACCTAAAGTTTTACAAGTATGGATTAGACCTAAGTCAGATAAAATACTTAATCCTATTGAAAAGAGACAATTTACTTTACCTGGCGGTGTAGTTGTTAGAAGAGTTTTACCTGTAAGCTTTAAGATAAAAACAGGAATAGTAAAAAATTACATGGGCTTTAGTTGGAACCCTGGTTTGAGAAGAAAATCAGATTGGTTATTAGACCCTATATCCGGTAATTACACAAGATGTTTACATGAACATGTAATTGATGCTGTTTACAGTAGATTAGGTTATATGGTAGTTTCTCTATCTAAAGATGATGAGGACGGATATGTTAAACACATTGGCTGGAAGAACAGAAAAATGGGTAAAACCGAAGCGACAAAAAATTTGTAAATTATGTATAAATATGATATTACTTGGATTATGCAATCTTACCTTGGTGAGTATGAAGGTAGTAGAGCTAATTCAGATAAAAAGTTTATTAGAGCTGTAAAATCATTCTTAGCAATTCCAGATGAAAGAACTCAATTGGTAATCGCATCGGATGGTTGTGAGATAACTCATAAACTCTACTATAAACATTTTAAGAAAGAACCAAGGATAGAGTACGTCTATGTTGACAAGAACACACCTAAGATGTACGAAAAATCTAAGGATGGTAGTAATAACCAGTATTATAGAGGGCTGCCCAGACAAGCTGCACGCGCGTTAGCAGAGGGATATTTAACAGCCTATATAGACTCGGATGATTACTTAATGTCAAATGCTTCTCAAATCATAAAAAGATTTTGGAATTCTATTTGCAAGGCTAACCCAGATGTAGACTATAAATGGGGAGCAATGACACATTGGATTGAGAATGAAGCAATGGCAAAATGGTTAGAAAATAATGAAAGTCAAATGTTTGGACCAAGAACAGAACCTTTTAAGATAGAAGGTTTAAAGAGTAAATGGCAGAAGTATTCTATGGATGAGCCTACTAAACATGTACAATCAACTACATGGGCAACAGTACATAGATCAGACTGTATTACAAGATGGAAAGATCATATATCAGATCCTAAGAATGGCGGAATTTCTGAAGACACTTTATTTGCAAGAGGTGTCAGAAAGGAAGGTCAAGGGATGTTAATTGACGATGGCTTTTATGTTCGATGTCATTATCATGGAATTTGGGATATTTAAACTACCCAAATCTAACTTGGTGCGACATCGCCGAAGATATATAATATAACGCGTAAAAAAATACAAACAGTATTAAATGTCTAGACTAAAATTAAAACAAATACAGGATTTTTTACTAAATAATCCTCAACAGGGTGATTATTTAGAATATAATGCCTCAACCGGCAAGTTCGAAAATGCCTCTGCTCCACTTTCTGGAACATCAGGTTCTTCCGGTTCAAGTGGTTCTTCCGGAACTTCAGGAAGTTCAGGCTCTTCCGGTTCATCTGGTACATCTGGTGAAGATGGTGCAGCTGGTGCCGATGGAACAAGCGGCTCAAGCGGCTCTTCTGGTAGCTCAGGAACATCTGGTAGCTCAGGAACTTCAGGTTCTTCAGGCTCTTCAGGTTCAAGCGGAACATCTGGTTCAAGTGGCTCAAGTGGAACATCAGGCTCAAGTGGCTCAAGTGGTTCTTCAGGTACATCTGGTGAAGATGGTGCAGCTGGTGGAGATGGTGCTGCAGGTACTCCAGGTACTTCAGGTTCATCTGGCTCGAGCGGTTCTTCAGGAACTTCTGGTTCTTCAGGTACATCTGGTGAAGATGGTGCAGCCGGTGGAGATGGTGCTGCAGGTGCAGATGGTACTTCAGGTTCATCTGGTTCATCTGGTAGCTCAGGAACATCAGGTTCATCTGGTTCATCTGGTAGCTCAGGAACATCAGGCTCTTCAGGTACTTCAGGTGAAAACGGTGCAGATGGAACATCTGGTTCATCAGGTTCTTCAGGTTCAAGTGGAACATCAGGCTCAAGCGGATCAAGCGGATCTTCAGGCTCAAGTGGTTCTTCAGGTAGAACAGGTATTGTAGTATTTGGTACTAATGACGATGCTAGTTTCCCAGCTGGTGAATTTAACGGTCAAAAAGGTATTGATAATCAAGGTAGAATTTACAAGTGGACAGGTTCTGAATGGGAGTTAGACATAAACTTAAACGGTACATCTGGTTCTTCAGGTTCTAGCGGTTCATCTGGTTCTTCAGGTACATCTGGTTCTTCAGGTTCAAGTGGTTCAAGTGGAACATCAGGTTCATCTGGTTCTTCAGGCTCAAGCGGAACATCTGGTTCTTCTGGTTCATCTGGTAGTTCAGGTTCGTCTGGTAGTTCAGGTTCATCTGGAACTTCAGGTTCTTCAGGTTTTGGTGGTGCAAAATCAGGTACAGCTGTTGAACAATTAGGCAGTGGTGAATTTAATGGTCAATTAGGTTACACTGCAGACGGTAAAATACATCAATGGAATGGTACAGATTGGGAAGAGGTAAGAGATTTAGATGGTTCATCTGGCTCAAGTGGTTCTTCAGGTTCATCTGGAACTTCAGGTTCTTCAGGTTCATCTGGTTCTTCAGGTACATCTGGTTCTTCAGGCTCAAGTGGCTCAAGTGGAACATCAGGTTCATCTGGTACATCTGGTAATGATGGTAATGATGGTGCTGATGGAACTAGTGGTTCTTCAGGTTCAAGTGGTTCTTCAGGTTCAAGTGGAACAAGCGGTTCTTCTGGTTCTTCAGGTTCATCTGGCTCAAGTGGAACATCTGGTTCATCTGGTTCTTCAGGTACATCAGGTCAAGACGGTAACTTTGGTGGTGCATCATTCGATTATACTGCAGCATCTGCTACAGGTAATTCACAACCAGCTACTGGTAGATTAAGATGGAATAACTTTTCAGCACAGAATGAAGCAACTGCAATTTATATAAATCAAACTGACGATGACGGTGGTAGCATAGAGTCATTCTTTACAGCTTTAGATGCAGTAACATCTGGTATTAAGGCACATATTAGAATATCTAAAAAATTCAATAGCGACGAATACTTATTATTTGCAATCGGTGAATTAACAGATAATGGTGCATGGTGGACATTAAGTGATTTATCAAATGCAGGTTATTCATCAGCAGCTCCATTTGCAAACGGAGATGATATTGTAATATCATTAGTTGCGACTGGTGATAAAGGTGACGCTGGTACATCTGGTTCTTCAGGTTCTTCAGGTTCATCTGGTTCAAGCGGAACTTCAGGTTCAAGTGGTTCTTCTGGATCTTCGGGTTCAAGCGGAACATCTGGTTCTTCTGGTACATCTGGTGAAGATGGTGCAGCTGGTGGCGACGGAACATCTGGTTCTTCAGGTTCTTCTGGTTCAAGTGGTTCATCCGGAACTTCAGGCTCAAGCGGAACATCTGGTTCTTCTGGTTCAAGTGGTTCTTCAGGTTCATCTGGAACTTCAGGTTCTTCAGGTTCTTCAGGTTCATCTGGCTCAAGCGGTTCATCCGGTACTTCAGGTTCATCTGGTTTCTCAGGTGCTAAACAAGGAGCTGAAGTAGAAGCTTTAGGTGAGGGTGAATATACAGGTCAAACTGGTTTCACTGAGGGAGGACTAATGTACAGATGGAGTGGTACTGAATGGGAACTAGTACAAAACTTAAATGGTACTTCAGGTTCAAGTGGATCGAGTGGTTCATCTGGTTCTTCAGGAACTTCAGGTTCAAGTGGATCGAGTGGTTCTTCAGGAACTTCAGGTTCATCTGGTTCAAGTGGTTCTTCAGGTTCATCTGGAACTTCAGGTTCTTCAGGAACTTCAGGTTCTTCAGGTACATCGGGTGTCGATGGTTCTGATGGTGTAGGCTCTGATGGTGAAGACGGTACGTCTGGTTCTTCAGGTTCTTCAGGAACTTCAGGTTCGTCTGGTTCAAGTGGTTCGTCTGGTTCTTCAGGAACTTCAGGTTCAAGTGGTTCGTCTGGTTCTTCCGGAACTTCAGGTTCAAGTGGTTCGTCTGGTTCTTCAGGAACTTCAGGTTCTTCAGGTTCAAGTGGATCGAGTGGTTCTTCAGGAACTTCTGGTTCTTCAGGTACTTCTGGTACTGACGCAGTGGTTTCAATTGCCGCAGGTAACACCAACAACAGAGTTGTTACTATGACAGGTAATACACCCACACCATTTACCGGGGAAGCAAACATGACGTTCAATGATTCTACTAGTATTCTTACTGTTTCAACTGGACACATCGTTACTACTAAATATGTCTTTAACAGTGGAGGTGAAATAACATCGGACGGTAGTACAATGAGGTTCCAATTTTAATTAACAGTAAAGAATAAGAGATGAGTTTAGACTTAACAAAATATAGGAAAGCAACACACGACCACATCGGAGTTGCGGGTAGTTATACAGATACTTTTATAGAAGCACAAGGAGCTAGCAGCACAAGCGCTAGTTCTGATGCTTTTGTAAGATGGGTACCTAATAACAAGAGTGGTTCTGGTTACTTGTCAGGTACGGTTGCAACCAACCTATCTGCTAGTGGGTATTTACAGTACAATTGTACTAGTAATGGTTATCATGCTCTCTATTTTAGATACTATGATGATACTAATACATATAACAATAGTAATACTGCCCCTGGTATTAGACTAACATCAGCAACTCTTTATGAGAATAATGATACTGGTTATACAGGTCTTGGTGAACAAATAGATGCTTTTCTAAACCAATCTGGATATGCAGAAGGTTTCTTAGTAATTGTCAATAAAAATAGAATTGCTAGTAACGGTACTTTAAATAATGCAATGTTATTAGCAAGATCTTGGAGACATGAAGTTTCTATAGGTACAAGTTCAACACTAAAAGCTTTTAGTTATGCAACTTGTATCACTAATATAGCTTCTTCTAGTGCAGGTGCGCCTTTTAGCAATGGTGCTGCACCAGCTGTAAATGGACTAGGTATAATATCTGAGTCTTTAGCTGGTACTGGAAGTGGTCATGTTAACGGAGCAATCGAATTATGTATCGAACATGATAAAGATAAAATTGGACATGCTGGTTATGGAAAAGATTTAGCATCCGGTTTTGGTAAAGGTAGTAATTACCTAGGAATTACAACAGCAAGTCAGCAAAGACAGGTAACTATAAACTACGCTAATCCTAATTATCAATCTGTATCAAAAGAAGAATATGTTAGAGCTACATTTGAAGCTAGAGTAGGACAAGGTGCACTTACCGGCGGTGGTTCAGTACAAGTACAATTACAAGAAGAGTCTGCTAGTGGAAGCGCAATAACATCTACAAATGTCGGTGATTTAGAATACTCATGTGATATATTTAATAAGTATGAGGTAAGACTTAAAAAGTCAACTCAAACAAACGGTAGTACTCCATATATTAATATCAATCTAAATGTAAACACAGGTTCTGGTAATATAGGTTTTCAGAAAGTAGACGTTAAGAATTTAGAAGTCTTTAAATGTGGTTTTGGTCCAGATAATCAAAGAGATGTTGCCGTACATAAATGGCATGTAAACGCATTAGATATAGAGGAGTCTCCTGCTGATTTTAAATTAGGAAGTATAGAAAAGTTTAAAGGTTTCTATGATACTAATAGAAATCTAGCAGATCAAACTCAAACATATACCACATATACTGATTTAACAGGTGGTGGAAGCTCACTTAGAAATAGACAGTATCATAATAGTTCTTCTGAAGCTTTAGGTACACAAGGTTCATACAATTTCCCAAGAATAGGACCTTATTCATTCACTTCAACTTCAAGTAGTAATGAAGATTTCTTTGTACATGAAGCTCCTAGTCCAACTAGTAATATAACAAAAATTTGGGAAATAGGTGCTGGAGGCCCGACAACAAGTTTAACAGGTACTTCAATAAATCATGAGAAATTATATATGGCTGGTGTTTGGATGAGAGTGAGAAGAAATAGTCCAACCGGTCAAGGTCAAGCTCCAAATAGAATTAGCTTAACAGCTGTAGGTTTAAATAGTTCTGGTAATGCTATTCAAATGTCATCAAATACAAGTGCATCACCTTCTGGTAATCACATGTTACAATCAATTGGTTTGAATAGTTATCCTAATCTAACAACAGATAGACAAGAGTGGAAATTATTAAATGGTTTCTTCTTACCTTCTTGGATGACAACTTCAGAAAGAGCTACATGGAAGACTGACTATTGGGGTAAATGGGCTGGACAATTTGAACATGGTGAAGGTTCAGATCCTGATAAATGTATGACTGGAATTACCGGCTATGGTATTAATACTGCTGGAGCAGGTTATGTAGCAGGTATGAATTCTAGTGTTGTTAAGATAGCACCTAGAATAATAATAGAACAATATAATAGTACGGATCTGTGGGTGGAATTTACATATCCATTTATAGTAGAGATAGATCCGGCTAATTTTAATGATGAAGGACAAGCATTCTTTTGGGATGTTGGTGAGGCATAGTAAAAGAAATTGAATATATACAATAAGATAAAAACAGAAAACTAAAGAATGGCTAATCTAAAAGCAGGAGCTACAATACAAGGATTTACAATTTTACACGCCGGTAATTTTGACCCTACCTCATTCCCTGGTATGAAAGGAGCAACTGGTTCGACTGGTTCAACTGGTTCTAAAGGTTCAACCGGAGCTCAAGGCCCAGGTGGTGATACTGGTGAACAAGGAGCAAAGGGACCTCAAGGTGCCCCTGGAGCTGGTGGAGCACAAGGTGCTAAAGGTCCACAGGGTGAACAAGGTGGAACAGGTGAACAAGGAACGGCAGGTTCTCCAGGCCCTGGAGGTGATAAAGGTCAAAAAGGTGAGGTTGGCCAACAAGGTTCAAAAGGTCAAAAGGGTGAATTAGGCCCAAAAGGTGACCAAGGTACAGGCGGCGGAGTTGGTGACCAAGGAGATACTGGTGCTAAAGGCCCAACTGGTCCAACTGGTGCTAAAGGTAATACTGGTCCAACTGGTGGTTCAGGTTCTGGTGGTGGTGTAGGTGCCCAAGGTGGCACTGGTCAAAAAGGTCAAACAGGTGCACAAGGTGCTAA
>TARA_B100001057_G_scaffold398292_1_pt1 | contig 21185 bp, 10 predicted proteins | sample TARA_B100001057 | Tara Oceans TARA_B100001057 (sample SAMEA2621839) | marine metagenome | biome: marine biome (ENVO:00000447); feature: surface water layer (ENVO:00002042); material: "saline water (ENVO:00002010), including plankton (ENVO:xxxxxxxx)" | depth 5 m
CGGCGGGCGATATTGAGGCTCTCAGAGACTGTCTCAACGAGGTCGCTTCCATGTCAGACGATGAACGCAGAGCCCTTTCGGAGCGTGCTCGCCGGTTCGCCTATCAGTTCGACCGTCGGAACGTTCTGACCAGGTTGCTGCGTAGCGCTGCGACGGTCTCCTCGGAGAGTGTGGACGTTGCTACTTTGACCGTCTGATAACGACAACTGAGGCCGGGGTTCAGCACTTTTGATGATCATTAGTCAAATTTCTCAAGAGGAGCCCTCCTGAAACGCCTTTCTCCCTTGTCTGAGCCCCACGACCGGGTTACCCCGAGCGTGAAAATGTTGCGGAGTTCGGGCGAGTAGCCCGCTATGCTACAATGTAAGCTCAGAACAACCAAATTTATGAAGACTATCACATTCTCAGTTGTAGCATTGCTGCTGTTTGGAGGAGGGACCTCCCTCCTGAAAGCCGATCATCACGGCAATAAGTCTGGCGATGAGCACCAACACACGAAGAAGGCAGATACGCCCCTTCGTGGTGAGAAGAGGATCAGGGCTGCGGTGGAGGAAGGTAAGATTTCAAAGGAAGAAGCCCGCAAACGGCTCGAGGGAATGCGGAAGGCACAGGGTGCGGAGAAGCCGGGTGGTCGGACACTCAGTGCTGAGGAATATCGTCGCGGTGAGGCGATGATCAAGGAGGCGGTAGAGGCTGGAAAAGTATCCAAGGAGGCAGCTGAGAAGCGGCTTGCGCAAATGCGCCAGATGGTCGGAGGGAAGGGAGCCGGAAGAGAAGAGCAGAATACCGATACGCCTTTGCGTGGTGAGAAGAGAATCAGAGCTGCGGCAGAGGAGGGTAAGATTTCCCGGGAAGAGGCACGGAAGCGCCTCGAGGGACTGCGTAAGGCTGCCGCTGGACAGAAGGTGCAGGAAGGCGGTAGACCTAGTCTTAGTGTTGAGGACTATCGCCGGGGTGAGGCTCGGATCAGAGAAGCCGTCAAGGCGGGTAAAATTTCCAGAGAAGACGCAGTGAAGCGTCTGGGCGAGATGAGAAAGGCTGTCGGTGGCAAGGGAGAAGCGAAGAGACCCGAGGGTGAGGGCAAAAAGAGCGACGGAGCCGCCAAATTCCGTGCCATGGAAGAAGAGATCTTGGCAGCCGTCAAGGAGGGTAAGATGTCGAAGGGGGATGGCATGGCAAAACTTGAAGAGCTGAAGAAAAAAATGTTTGGGCCAGGAGAGAAGCAGGGTCGAGGAGAACAGGGGAAGAATGAGCGCGGAGGAAAGTTCCGTGCCATGGAGGAAGAGATCTGGGCAGCGGTGAAGGAGGGCAAGATGTCGAAGAGGGATGGCATGGCAAAAATTGAAGAGCTGAAGAAAAAAATGTTTGGTGGGCAGGAAAAGCAGGGTCCTTCTGCGAAAAAGCGCCCGGGCGGAGAAGCAGAGGATCTCAAACGTGCGACGGAGGCTCTGAAGCCGCGTCCTCCCGCGAAGAAGAGCCCGAGTGGAGACGCGGAAGCTCTAAGACGTGCCGTTGAGGCTCTGAAACGTGAGAATGCGGAACTTCGGAAGCGCCTTGGAAAGGGCCGCTAGGGCTGGCACTTTGACAACAGCCCCATTCCTTGGTGATCCCTCTCTCCGGGACGGAGTTTACCGGCCCATTATGAGGGTTCTAGTGCCTGCATGTGCTTTCCTGTTGGTGAGCTGTCTTGCCATAGGGGCTCCGGCCGTGCCGGCGAAGGTCGGGCACCCTTCCTTCCTGAGCCCGCATTCCAAGCCGCTTGTCATTAGCGAGGGCCACGTGTTCGTGGTAAATACCCCTGCGGATACCGTCGATGTCATTGACCGGAGGACCCGTAAGATTGTAAGGCGGATTTCCGTCGGGGTGGACCCGGTCGGATTAGCTCTGCGCCCGGACGGCGAGGAGCTGTGGGTTTCCAACCACGTGTCCGATTCGGTGAGTGTGATCGATCTCGCGAGAGAGAGCGCCACGCGGTTTCACGTTGTAGGAACTATTCAGGACATTGACTCCCGAACGAGGGCAACCCGGTTTGACGAGCCCGTTGGAATAGCGTTCGCAAGCGACGACAAGGCGTATGTTGCACTCTCTTCAGAAAATCGGATCGCGGTGGTCAACACGCGGACCCGTAAGGTTGAAAAGCGATTGAGGATTACCGCGCAGGACCCAAGAGCCATCATGGTGAAAAACGGGTTACTCTATGTTGTTCCTTTCGAATCCAACAACAAGACCCAGCTTTCCGGGGGCTACAAGCTGGATGGTGACCTGGTAACCTTCAATGCGCATGAGCACTCGATCGCCCACAACAACGTGCTCTCCCTCGGGCACGTGACCGATATCGTCAAGCACCCTCGTGTTCCAGACCGGGATCTTTATATCTTTGATACGAGGACCGACCGCCTCGTCAGGACTGTGGATACTCTCGGAACACTGCTTTATGGGCTGGCAGTAAATTCGAAAGGAGATGTGTTCATTGCGCAGACAGATGCCCGGAATGACATCAATGGCCGGGCAGGGACAGGGAAGCATGGTCTTGCAGAGCTGGGGAACCGTGCCTTCCTCAATCAGATTACAAAGGTCCCTGCAGGAGAAAAAGCCAAGCCCAAGTTCTATGATTTAGAGCCTCGGCCGCCGAAGCATCCGAAACGGAGTGAGGCTTTGGCCACGCCCTATGGCCTTCAGGTAAGCGGGGATGATGCCACATTGGTGGTGAGCGCCGCAGGATCCGATATGGTATGTGTTCTGGATGCGACCAACGGATCGATCCTGGGGCGGGTTAAGGTCGATTCCGTTCCCCGCGGTATTGCTCTTGTAGAGAACCAAAGGGGCACCCCGACCGGGGCATGGGTGCTCAACGCAGTGGCGAACACGGTTTCGGTGCTGGATCTTAGTAATTTGGCCGATCCGAAGGTGGAGGCGAGTATCGTTCTCGAAGACCCCACTCACCCGGAGTTCAAGATGGGAAGAATCGCTTTCAACAAAGCTTCTGCTTCCACGACGGCGACGTTCTCCTGTGCCAGTTGTCATCCGGATGGCCACACCGACCAGCTTCTTTGGGTATTGAAGACCCCAGTTGTCACCGGGGGGAATCAGATCATGCCGCGTTCCACGATGCCAGTGCGGGGCTTACGGGATACGGCGCCCTTCCATTGGGACGGTATTCCCGGGGATCCCTATGGAGGGAACAACAGTGCAAATATACGGAGGCATGAGGCTCCTAACAGTGATCCCGCAAAACCAGAGAGTGCGACGCGTCACGTCATCGACGGCAGTCTTGCGACAACAATGTTGATGGTAGGAACGAGCACCGAGAACGACGAGGGCAAACCTGGGCTTCTGTCGGCAAAGGAGAGGGACGATATGGCAAAGTTTCTTCTCAACATTACTTATCCACCTGCGCAGCGCCGGGCTTTCGATAACAAGCTTACCAAGAGAGCAGAGGAAGGCTTCAGGCAGTTCCATGTCGTAGGTAACAAGGAATCGAAAGGGATGAATGTTTGTGGTGATTGTCACCGCATGCCCTTTTTGGTCAGCACCAACACACCCGGGACGGGGATGGATGCCCCTACCTGGAGGGGCGCGTATGACCGTTTTTTGATTCTGCCGCAGGGCCGGCTGAATATTATCGATTTCGATTTTTATCGGCGAGTTGCCGAGGCAGGAAATTCCGAGCGGGCGATCTGGAAATTCTCATGGCAGGGACGCGAAGAGTTTGACCCGGTCTGGGAGATGGTGACCGAAGGGAGCACTGGGTTTTCTGGGTCGTTCGCAAGGCAGGTAACTCTGAACCGGGCGACCGCGGGCGAAAAGCTGACTCTTGATCTGATAGAAGCTCTGGAAACTTCTGCTCGAGAGGAGGGCATTATCCTGCAGTGTGATGGGGTGCAAATGCAGGAAGGGGCAGGCCGTTCGGTAGTCTTGCAATTCGATGGCACCAGTTATGCCACTACGGGTAAGGAGCGTAGGACGATCAGCCGGGAACGTCTTTTGGAAGCGGCGGCGGCAGGAACATTCGTAGGGACGCTTACCGGGCGACACGGAGTCAATGACGACTACGATCACCCGCAGCCGGCTCTCTGGACGCGGGGATCTCTCCACGCTCAGGTAGGAAGACAGCGCTTTCCGAGACTTAATGATTCAGAGAAGACGATGGTCTTGGGTGCCCGGCATGTCAGGGATGGAGCGACGGTTATCGTGAATGGCAGGAGAGTGCCCGCAACGGTAAGGAACCTCAGGACGGACCGGATTTCGATCGAACTAGAGACCCTCCCGGCCCCGGGAATGCATTTTCTTCAAGTCCAAAACCCCAGTGGCCTTTTCAGCAATGACTTTATCTTCCATACCGGACGTGATGAGGCGGCGCCTCGCGAGGCTCGCTCCACGAATGATCCCTCAGGATTGCGGGATAGATTAGCGGAGGCGATTGAACGTGGTGATATCGCGGCTGTCCGACGCTCTATTCGGGCTGGAGCGCCTACGAATGCCCGCCGTTATGGAGATGGAGGCATGACTCCCCTTTCTACGGCGGTCTTCCACGGCCGGATGAACATCGCAAGGTTCCTCGTAAAGGAGCACAAAGTCAGTGTCTCCTATCATAATCGTGACGGGAATACTCCCCTGCATCTGGCCGCGTTTCTATGTAGGGAAGACATGATTGAATTCCTTCTGGCAAACGGAGCATCGCTCACTAAGAAAAACCAGCGTGGGGAAGCAGCAGTTGATACGGTTTCCGGTCAATGGAGTAGCGGATTACGCCAGTTTTATGAGGGGGTCATCGGCGGTTCCAATCTCGACCTGAACGTCGATTTGATCCAGCAACAGAGGCCTAAGGTCGCTGGATTGTTGCGGGAGAGATCCTCCCGGGGAGGGCGCTAGCCCAGGAGTGTGACTGGAGCAAGATAAAGAGGCATCGACCTTGGGTGTGATGTGGGGTTCACTGCTCCGAACATACCATTTTATTGTTATGAAAATTTGCTCGGCTCTTCTGCCACTGGTCCTTCTTCTGTCTCCGGCCCATGGCGCGGAGGAAACGGCGCCTGCCCGTACTGGTCAGGGCGCTGGTGTCTACGAAACGGTTCCTGGGTGGCCCAATTATCCGGAGGGGAAGAGCCTTGGGAATCTTCATGGCGATCTTGCCTCTGACAGCAAGGGAAACGTCTACATTGCGACGGGCAACACGATCCAGGTCATTGGCTCGGATGGCAACTACCGTGGGGACATAAGAACCAAGGGGGGAAAGGTGTTCAAAGGGGCCATGGAATGAAAGTACGTCGCTTCGAGGGTGAGGAAATCCTGTTGCTTGCGATGCCCCGGATTAAGCGTGTGGTTGCCGTCAAGCCCGACGGAACCGTCGTGTGGCAGATCATTGGCCCCCCGGACGTCCCCGGGATGTATAAAAGCAGGGGGGAATATAATCCCACGGATATGGATGTAAGCCCCGATGGAAGAGTGATCATTGTGGACGGGTACGGTAAATCGCTTGTGCACCTCTATGACAGGAATCGGAACTATATGAAAAGTTTTGGAGGCAAGGGTAAGGAGGAGGGAAAGTTCGATATTTGTCACAATATTCTGGTCGATTCCCGGGGAGAGAAGCCGACCCTGCTGATCAGTGATCGCCAGAACAACCGGTTGCAACACTACGACATGGAAGGAAATTTCATTGGGACCATCGATGACCAGCTCGGTCGGCCGTGTGCTGCTGATATCCACGGGGACGTTCTTGCAGTAGGGGAGCTGGATGGGCGGGTTTCTCTTTACGGGAAGGACTACAAGCTGATTTCCCGACTTGGTGATGAGCGGAAGGATCGGCAGAAAGCGAGTAATCAGATTTCTCCGGAGCACTGGCATGAGGGAGATCTGGTTGCGGTGCATGGCTGCACGTTCGATGTCCATGGCGCTCTTTACGCGCAGGAGTGGAATGTCCACGGACGGGTTACCAAATACGTCCGAGTAGAGACCCCATAGAGGGCGCTGTCCAAGGTCTTTCGCTGGGGAGAGCAGCAGCATGGCCCTGCGACCGCAGATGGCTCTAGGTCCCGTGGGTTATCTCTCTGGTTTTTCTGCGGGAACTTCCTCAAGGACTTTTGGAGGGATCTTTTCTGCAGCAAACCTGACAGCCACGAGATATTCATCCTTGGCCTGCCCGGTGCACAGAAGAATGGAGTGTTCATCTGCCGTATGCCAGAGATGTGAGCCCAAGAGTTGGCCATCCGAGAGTTCCTCCCGAGAAGGATATCGGGAGGCCTGTAGCGGGGAGCCGTGGCTTGCGGTTAGCTTGGAAACAAGACCCATCCATTGTTTCTGTAGGCTTTTCGCGTATTCAGCGGAGGCCGCACTCTTTCCGCGAAGGGTCACTTCCTGCAGCTCGTCATTGTCGCTCCACTGAAAGAACAGGTGGTATTCTTCCCCGGCGACTGAGGTGCGGTAAATCCCGTTCAGCCCAGTGCGACCAACCAGCCGGTCGTCGAGCGTCTTGCTGACTGATGGGCTATCGCGGAGCTTTTGGGTCACCGTCGCACGATTATCACCGTAGGTGAGACGGTCAAAGCAAGCACCTGCGATTTCCGCCTCTGGTTTGGCTTGGTTCCGCTTCAGATATTGTTTTACCCAGTCACGGTCGGAGGGATGCAGGTTGCTCAGGGCCACCGTCACGGTGTTGCGGTCGGGCTTTCGTAAAAGCACACTGGACCCATCGGATGAGACAAATTCTGCTCGGAAGCTTTGATTCCCATTAGCGCTGCGCCACGAGCGGTCTTCAGCGTGGAGGAGAATCCCACCCAGCAGGATCAGATATACGGCGGTCAGAGGGGGAATCCGGTTCATCAGGGGAGTGAGGTCACAGGAGCACGGTGTCTGAAGCGGCCCCCCTTCCCGTATCATTGAGAGGGGACAATCCAAGCACTCACAGAGGATGTATCGCGGAGCAGGACCGGACCCGCAAACCACGGAATGCCCTGGTCTGGGATAAACTCCTCGGCAACTGCCAGCGGATGACCGGGGCTGAGCTGTCCGCTCTCCAGATTAAAGCGATATGCCATCTGCCCCTTATCGTCGTCCTTGACGATCTTGAGGAGGCCGTGCTCTCCACTTCGAATGAGAACTCCGAGCTTGTTGTGCGCCGATTCCGGAGACCCGGGCTCGATGATGAAGCGTTTTTCTTCAAGATTGGCGACAAGGACAGACTTCCGCCCCATGATAAGCCGGTTACTTTCAAGAGAAAGGGCGGAAAGGTCGAACTGGGAATGGGGACCAAGTTCAAACCGGTAGTCGGGGTCATCAAAGTGGCGAACGACCAGGTTGTCTCCTTCGTGGATCATGAAGTAGGGTTCCTTCATATAAAGAACATGGGAGTCCCTGCGCACCAGGATGGCGGGGCTGCCATCCAGTTGATAACGGTATACGTTGAGCGGCTGATTTGGGGTGGATCGGCTTTCGAAGACAATCGATTTATCTGAGGCGTAGACGTGGTCCACCCGGGTTTGATTGACCATGAACCCTTCACCTACCGGCTTTCCCCAGTTCTGGCCGTCGTTGCTGACGTGTAGCTCGTATTCGCCGATCATGCCGTTATTGTTGACGATGACAGCGGGCAGGTAACGAATAGCGCTGATGATCTTTTCGTTCTTCATGTCAAGGGTGACGGAATGCGGATGCTGGGGAATGTTGTCGACCCACTGCGAGTGCCACCAGGAGACAGGGTCGTCGTCAATAACGCATCGAGGGCTTGTATCGTAGCTCTTCGTGGTCTCGGAATTACTTGCGGTAGCGGACCATCCCTGCCGGGGAAGGTTGTTCCCGTATTCTCCCCCCACCTGCAATTCTGCGATAGAAGCCCAGCCACGCCCACCGATATCAGACAGGGTGGTAAGGCGCAGGTAGCGGGCCTTGACCGGGCTGATGGCCACTTCGTAGTAGCCGCCCGCGACGGGTTTGGCATTGCGGGCATCGGCAGAGGTCTTGGCAGCGACCTTGCTGTTGCTGAGGGTGGAGCCCGTAGGCGGGTCTACCACTACATGGTTGGCGGAACGCAGGCGGGAGACGAAGAAGATGTGGAGTTTGGTTCCATCCGTAGCCAGGCGCATCTGGAATCCGTTGCCGAAATTGCGTTGCCAGGCACGAGTGCCGGTAAGCAGGTCGACGGCGATAACCCGTCCAATAGAATCGTGGAAAATCTGGGTGTTTCCGCAGTTGAGCGTTGAGGACACTGGGGCATTGATGGAGTGCTCCCAGAGGGTCTTGCCGGTGGCAGCATCGAAGGCAACAAGTCGATTGACTAGACCGGGGGCCTTACCGACCGAATAGTCGATGGTCAGCAGGATATTGCCGATGAGTTGAATCTGTGGATCTGTTCCATCGATGAACCTTTGCCAGACAATACGGCCATTGTTCCCCGGCTCTACCCGCTCGAGAATACCACTTGAAAAAATGTAAATACTGTCTGTCTGGGGAGATCCAGGAGGCGGCAAGGATATCCTCGGATTATTGCGGGGAAGGGACCACGTCTGCCGGAAAGGCTGGCTAGGTGCTCCGTTAGTTCCGGGCTCGATTGCGTTCAAGGGCACCGCTGCCTGCTGCAGCGCCGATTCGGCAGGCTTATCGGTAACAAGAAACAAGTTCTTCCCGTCGATTGCAAATGCGCGCGGTTTCTCATCGACGAGGTCCCAAGGCCGACCTGCTGTCGTACGCCCGGTTGTGGCATCGATCTGGTAGAGCCCGTCGAGCTGGGCAAGGTAAACCGAGCTGTTGAGGAGGGCAAGCCGGCCAATTGTCCGGTCTGCTGGTCGATACCAGCGCGCCTCTCCCGTGTTGAGATCGATCGCGGCGAGGAGTGAGCGACCGCGAACGATTAGGAGGCCATCGACCCTGCCTACTATCTGAACCCCGAGAACAAGGGTGTTCTCCCAGAGGAGGCGCCCTGTTTTCCGGTCAAGGGCGAAGATCCCCCGGGCGTCCCTTGGCATGCAGACCACCTTGTCGTCTGTGAGAATGGGGGTAGAACCGTGATTCAGGACGGTTCGATCAGCGGAAGGAATAGGATCGTAATGGTAGATCCAGTCAGTACGGCCATCGCGGATGTCGGAACGTGCAATGAGGCCACTGTTGGAGCTGCTGTAGACGGCACCCCCGGCGACGGTTACGCTATTTCCGTATATTGCGAATGCAGGCAGGCTTCGTTCGAGACTGGCAGTGAGATCAGATTCGCGTCCAGCGCTGGCAATTGGCGCTCTCCACTGGGTGCTGCCCCGGGTGGGATCCAGGCAGACGAGATTGAGTTCTCTGCCCCGGCCCTGGTTGACGTCGTTTAGAGAGCTCCATTCAAGGTGGTAGAGAAGACCATTGGCTGGCACGGGGTCCCCAAGTGGAACATTGAGGAGGCGTTGCGGGTCCTTTTGGTCCTGCCCGGTGGACCACCGCACCGTGCCGCTCGAGCTGTCGATAGCAGCAATTCCCCGTGGAGGCTGGGTGCTGAAGCCCCATCGGGTGTAGAAGTTACTGCCGGAAAAAGGGGGGCGGAAGAAGCCGGGATGATTGGTATCCGGGGTTTTGCTCTCGCTGACGGCTGGGGGCTGGAAGCTGGTCCACAGTGGGTTTCGGGTATCCTTCGTATCGAACAGAGCGAGCATGTCCCGCCCGCTGACTAGGAGGGTTCCCCCGGTAGCAGCCAAGTCGATCTTGTTTGGAACGGAGCTGCTCCAGGTGGCTCGTGGAGGGATGCGGATGACCCGCTGGGTGAGCTCGAGAAGGGGAGTTTCCAGTGCAGGTTGAGATTGCTTTGGAGGCGTAGCCTGGTTCTTTAGAAGCTTCTTACAAATCTCGATCGCTTTCGTTGGCTCGCCTAGCCAGGACAGTTCCCGATCCGGATTTTCGGTCCCGAGAAGATCTGCAGCAGTTTGCGGAGACTCAATCTGATTCCGGGCTGTCCAGATTCCGACTTGCGATGCGTCCTTTGTGTCTGCGTCTACGGCATGGCTCAGGAGGTCTTCGAAACTGCGCAACGCAGATTGGGCATGACCGCCAAATAACTCCCGGTTGGCGAGGTCGCGCAGGTTCTTCTGAGATGAGGAGGACCATGGGTATCGCCGAAACTGGTAAAGAATTTCCGCATCAGTCGGGCTATCACGGTAGTCCTCCAGCTCATAGCGTTCCTCTTGAACCTGACGCAGGTTCAGGAGGTTTGCCGCGGGTTGGCTGAGAAGATGTAAATCGAGGGCGCGGATCGGATCAGTGAGTCCGGATTTGTCCCGCCACGGTACAATCTGGGGCACTGTCAGAGCCTTGGCGGCCAGGCGATCGATGAGGGGGGCCACGATCCTTGCTGAACGGGTAGCCACGGTATCCCATTCCAGATCGGGGTCGTCCGGCTCCATGTGGGGTAAAGGGCTTCCCTCGAAGAGCGGTTGTATAGCGAGCGGGAGAGATCCCTCCGTCGAGGCCCACTCTTCGTCGAACTCTTTCCAGAGTTTCCTGATGCCCGGATCTGGGTGATTAAGGTCCATCTCCTTTTTTAGATCATCGAAAAGTGGCCTTGTCCGGGCTGAATTCAGGCGTTGGTAAACCCGCACCTGCAGAATCCGCCAGAAGAAATCGTGGGAGTTTTCTGCGGCGTATCGCTCTATAAGTTCCTCAGCCTCGAAAAGTCTTCGGTGGTAAAGATGATGATCCAGAAGAATGGAAGCGGCGTGCTTTACGGACTGGTGGTTGGCGGAAACGACACCAATCTTCTCGAGGGAACACAGCTCGCGAGCGGCCCTCTCGGCCGCCGGATTTTCGGAAAAAGGAACATTGGGTTGTTCGGCGCGAAGCTTGGCGTCACTCCGTCGGGACTGCTTCAGAATCTCCTCGAGGGTCTCCAGCGTGACCTCCATATTGCTGGGGTTTTGAGCGATGATCTGATTCAGGTGGAGATGTCCGGTTTCGATATGTCCGGCCTGATAGGCCTCTGCCGCAAGTTTTCGTAACTCGTCATCTCCACGCGCCACTACCGAGGAGGCGAGGGCGAGCCCGGTCCCGAGGAAGGCTATCCATCCGCAATAAGTCATCCCGACAACTCCATGCAGGGAAGGCACCCGAGTCAACTTCAGAAGGAAACCATGAAGGAACACGACGATATGATGGCAGGCACGAGGATCCGCCGGTCATTTGTTTCAGCGGCGGGCTGTCCTCCTCTCTACCCCTCAAACCAGCGATTCCAGTCAACCCGGTACTGGTGCTGGATAAACTGTTCGGCATCAGGGCAGTTCGTGGCTCTCATAGCCCGATAATCCCATTCGATCTTCTGGCCAGCACGGAAGGCCACATTGCCAAGGAGGACGGTCTCGCTCAGTGGCCCCGAGTAGTCGAATCGGCAGGTGGTTGATCCGCCTTTCCGGATCGCATTGATCCACTCCCGATGATGGCCTTTGGAGTCCTGAATGAAGGGCTCGGGTCGAGAGAAGTCTTCAAACTTATCCTTCGGAAGCAGCTCGTGGGCTCCGTAGTTGGAGATGAGCTGCCCCTTGGAGCCAACAAACAAAATGCCAGAGCCCCACCGCTTATGTTGCTCCGGAGTCAGAATATGATTCGGATAGCGGCCATGATACCAGGTCAGGGGGAGGGCCTTCCAATGCCGTCCGGATACTACCCGATCGGGAAACTGGTAGCGGACCTTCAACCAGATGGGTGCGGAGTCTTTGTCGACAGGTGGGCCCTCGGCCTCGGCGGAGGTGGCATGGCTTAAGTCAAGCGCCCAGAAAGGAAGGTCCATGTAGTGACACCCGATATCGGCAAGGGTGCCTCCGCCAAAGTGCCACCAGTGCCGCCAGTGAAAGTGTGTCCAGCCGGGGTGGTAGGGCTGCTCAGGAATGGGACCAAGCCAGAGATTCCAATCGAGGTTCCCTGGCACGCTTGCCGGAAACTGCTGGTAACGCTTCTTTCCACCAGTACTGGAACCGACCCAGACGTGGACCTCATTGATTTCGCCGATCGCACCGGAGCGAACCAGCTCCACAACCCGGCGGTAGTTTGACCCTGCATGGATCTGGGTACCCATCTGGGTGACGCGGTTTGTTTCCTGTGCGAGCTCAGTGACATGGCGAACTTCCGAAATCGTGCGGCAGAGGGGTTTCTCGCAGTAGACATGTTTCTCGGCGCGCATAGCGGCGACACTGGCAACAGCATGGGTGTGATCGGGAGTCGCCACGACTACTGCGTCGAGGTCCTTTTGCTCAACCAGTCTGCGGAAATCGGTATAAGTCTCAGCCTTTGGGAACTTGCTCGCGACAGGAGCGAGGCGGTTTTGATCAACGTCGCAGAGGGCGGCAATGTTCGCGATGTCCCCGAGTTGACCAATGCTGAACCCCCCCTGCCCGGAAGCCCCGATCACTCCTATGTTCAGCTTGTCGTTGGCAGAGGCTGCTCCCTGTGCCTTCAGAATCTGCGGGGCGGCCGCCCAGCTGCTGACTGCAGCCGCTCCGGTGGAGAGAAAGCTCCGGCGATTAAGAGAGTTCTTCTTCATGGATTGAATGCTGAACCTAGTCCCGACGAGATTCTGAGCGAGTAAAAATCCTTGCAAACGGTGCAATGAAGGCCTTCTGGGATATCGGAACGATGGGACTTCCATATCGCCCCTCGAGGGCGTTGGAAGGAGTCCTCCGATGAGGTCCTCGCTTTATACGTGCAGGGAGGCAGGGTTCTGTCATGATGGTTCGCAATGCCGCAAATCGAGAAGCATGTGTCCTGCTCCGTGCCTACCCGCCGTTCGTTCCTCGAACTGGGAGGGGCCTCACTCTGCGGCCTCGGGTTAGGTGCTCTGGCACGTGCGACCGGGAGCAAGCGCCTCCTCTCTGAGGACGACCCTGCCGTTATATTTGTGTGGCTCCCCGGAGGTCCGCCCCACATGGAGATGTACGATATGAAACCTGATGCGCCCGCCGAGTATCGGGGGGAGTTTCGGCCTATCCGAACCAACAATCCGGACCTGCAGGTATGCGAGCTGATGCCGCTTCATGCAAGGTGTGCGGACAAGTACAACATCATTCGTTCGGTTTGCCACACCTTCAACGATCATGGGGGAGGTCATAAGCGCTTCATGACAGCCCGTGCACCCAGAGAGCCGACTGGATTTATAAACGACGCGCCGGCCATCACCTCCTTCATCGAAGCGGCGCTTCAGAAGCGGAAGCAAGGCAGGGCCACAAATGGACTTCCCACTAACGTGGCGCTCATCAAGCGGGGGCGGCATAATATCGACACTTTTTCGCTCGGAGCGGCGTGGATGGGGAGCCAGAACACGCCCTTTATCGTGAGTGGCGATCCCAACGAGGATGATTTTAAAATTGATAGTCTCGCCATCCCCAATGGGATGACGGAGCGACTGGAGGACCGCATGACTCTTCTCAAGGGGCTGGATACATTGCGTCGTGATATTGATGCGGATGGTTCGCTTCATGCGCTTGATGAGCATTATCGCCAGGCGGTGGACATGATCTTTTCCGAGCGCTTCCGGCAAGCGTTTGATTTGGGGCAGGAGCGTAATGCGGTGCGAGAGCGTTTCGGCCGTCACTCGTGGGGACAGCGGGCCCTCCTCGCCCGCCGGCTGGTGGAGGCGGGGGCGCGGTTTGTGACCGTTGTGATGGAGAACCCTTACGTCTCCGGCATCAAGATGCCTAAATACGGCACTTACAACTGGGATTCGCATGCGGTAAATTGCCACCTCTTTCGTGAAGCCGAGTGGCGGCTTCCGGTATATGACAAGGCCATCACCGCCTTGATTGAAGATCTCCATGGCCGGGGACTGGACAAGCGCGTTCTCCTGGTCGTCACGGGAGAGTTCGGACGTGCCCCGCGGTTGAACACGGCGACTGGAACGCAGACCAAGGTCAGCCAGCCCGGACGAGAGCACTGGCCCCAGGCCATGTCGATGCTGGTGACGGGTGGAGGAATGCGCACGGGTCAGGTCATTGGCTCCACCAACGAGAAGGGGGAGCACCCGGTGGACCGAATTCTTTCTCCCAACGATATCTGGGCAACAATACTTCACCATCTGGGGATCGATCCTGGCATGCGGTTCGAGGATCGTAGCGGACAGCCCCATCCTATCCTTTCGTCGGGCCAGCCCGTTAAGGAGCTGCTGCGTGCCTAGTTGCGAAGCGGAATCTGACTGCGGGGACACCTGGGATCTGGCACCGGACCCTATTTGTTCGTTGTCCTGCCGAGGGAGGAGAGATAGGCCAGAAGGTCCACGAGTTCATCCTCCCGCAGGCCGGCTACCAGCCCACCAGGCATCATGGATACGGGGCTGGTTTGACGGGAGGCGATCTCCCTCTTAGGTATACGAGTTTCTTTCCCGAAGGCACTGCGAATGACGACGGCGTTGCGTGTTTCCTCGCTGATCGCTCCCGAAATAACGTTTTGATTCTTAAGCGTGACTATGGACATTCGGTAGCCCTCCTTGATTTTCGCACTCGGGTTGACAAGGGAGTCCAGAAGGTAGTCAGGTGGGGCACTTGCCCCGATACTGGAGAGATCTGGTCCAACGACCCCACCCTCACCATCAATCCGGTGGCAGACCGTGCATGCAAGCGAGGCTTGTTCATAGATGGCCTGTCCGCGGACTGCGTTGCCTCCTGCAATCTGCGCCAGAAGCGCCGCTTGATTACTTGAATTCAAGGCGGGGAGGGGAGGGTTCAGATCAGCTGCCTTTACCAGTTCGGAACTGAGTTTGGCATGCTCTCTTCCGGAGACCTCCAGTAGTCTCGTGGCATGGATCGCGGTATCCTTTGCGATCTTTTTTCCGGAGAGAGATTTTGCGAGTTGGTCACTGCCTCCGGGATAAAGGAAAACCTCACTCATCAGGGTTTCGACCTCGGGTTGCGGCAGGCTCTTACGGAAGAGCCCCACGATGTGTGGTGATGCGGCAGTGGGGTCTAAGGTGATGAGGGCTGCTGTAGCCGCCACCCGGATATGCTGTGCTGGCCCCCGGGCGGCTAGAGAATGCAGGGCCTCGGGGCTCCCCAGCCGGGCAAGTGCCCGTGCCGCATCCTGGGCAAGCGAGGGAGTTGCGGTGGTAAGCTTGGACCGAATCTCCGGGTGGAGTTCCTTGAGGTTCCAGGCTGCGGCGAGGCGGCAGGCTGCAGCGGCGATGTCATTCTCTTGGGCCCTTATCAGGCGCCGACAGGTTGGAATGCGCAGGCTCTTGTTGATCGGGGAGATCCCCCGGTCCTCCACAGCTTCAGCGAGAGCGAGTGCGGCGGCCCGGGTCAGAGAGTGATATTCGCGGTGTGCGAGCTGGAGAATCGTATCAAGCTGTGTAGGGCTTCCGATTTTCCCAACGAGCCGGACGATTGCTTCATCGGCCTGGTCTGAGAGAATCATCTTCATCAGGGGGGCAAGGGCTTCCGGTTTCTCAATCGCCTTCAGCGCATATTCGAGATGTTCGGCGTTGTCCCCCGGCTTCAGATCCCCCCTCTGGAATGCGGGTAGCCAATAGGGTTCAAGCAGGCGACAGGTGCGCCAAAGGGCAAAATCGAGGCAACTGTCCATAGGTTGATTCAGGGCTCCAAGCGCCACCACGAGAGCCTCCGGAGAGGCGAATTGTCCAAGGGCAGTGACAGCCTCCCTTCGGACTTGGGGATCGGAATCTGTGATTGCTTCAGCCAGCGTTTGAGGAGCTCCCCCCCAGTGATAAAGGACTCGGATAGCCGCAGCACGAACCCGGGGGTCTGGCGATTGAAGCACTTCATGGATAAGAGAGGGTGAGCGGCGCGTGGTAATGGTCTGGTAAGTCCAGAGTGCTTCGAGGCGATGATGTTCATATGCCGGATCCGAGCGATCGAGGGAGTGGAGCCATGCTTCCAGAGAGGCGGTTACCTTGGCCTCGTCGCGCTTCTTCAGCTCTTGGCGGGCATTCAGTCTCACCCAGTCGGCATCATGCCTGAGTAAATCCATCAGCTGAGGGATGGATTTGGATGCGTAGTCGATTGAGCTGACGAGGGGTCGGCCCTTGGCCGTGATCCGCCAGATTCTTCCGTGAACGCGGTCGCGTCGTTTGTCGCGGAAGTCCACCTCGCCATGCTGGATGATGGGACTGTACCAATCTGCCACATAGGCTGCACCATCGGGACCCATCACGATGTCAATGGGGCGGAACGACAGGTGGGAAGAGGAAAGGAGATCAGGTTGGAGGACCGATTTATAACCACTTTGGTCAGAGCTGATGACATAGCGGTCGATATTATTGGCGCGGAAATCGCTAGTGAGCAGGTTCCCCCTCCATGCAGGCGGAAAGTGGTTGCCGCTGATGACCTCGAGACCGCAGGACTTTGGACGCCCCGGATTCAATCCGTTAAGACTACGGGGTTCGTTGGGAGAGGCGCGGAAGACCGAGTCGGGAAAGGTATAGTTGATACCCTGTCCTCCGGCTCCATCGGTCTGGAAGGACTGTCCCCACCGGTCAAAGATCATACCCCAGGGGTTGATGAGGCCACGGCTGTAGATCTCCAGCCGGCGGGTCTTTATATCGTAGGACCAGAGCCCCCCACCGTTTAGGCGGCGCGGTCCATAGAGGGTCTCCACATGACTGCCGATGTAGTAGCCCTGCAGCATGTAAAGGAGCCCGCCGGGTCCCCAACGCAGCCGGTGGAGGGTGTGGTGAGTATCCTCGGATCCAAACCCGGAGAGGAGCACCTCGCGTTGGTCCGCCTTGCCGTCTCCGTTACGGTCATGGAGGTGGAGGAGCTCTTCTCCATGGGCGACATAGGCTCCGCCATTCCCGTCCGGAAGGACTCCCCCCGGAATGACGAGTTGATCGTAGTAAACCGAGGATTTGTCCGCCTGCCCATCCTTGTCTGAGTCCTCGAGGATGAGGATCCGGTCACTGGGCTCCTGATTCACATTCAATTGCGGATAGGTTTCACTACTGGCCACCCAGAGCCTCCCCCTCCTGTCGAAGGCGATCTGGGAGGGCTTAGCGAGGAGAGGATCGGCGGCCCAGAGGTTAACCTCGAACCCATCTGCCACCTTGAAAGAGGCTTTCTCGATGCCCGGGTCAGGTGGGGGAATGTCCTTCAGGTCGCGCTGGGCACTCACCGGAAGGCTGAGCCCCAGGAGTGCCCACGGAATGAAGTTGCGTAGCGGGTTCATCGCAGAGCCTCTAATTGTTCGCGGATGTGATTTTCCAGCTTCCTCACAAAGGGTTCGAATTGTTCAGGTTCGCCCTGGGCGATCACTTGCTCGCTCTTGCGTTCGCCGTAGACAAAAGCATCGTTCCGAGGTCGCCAGCGATGGAAATACAGGGTGTTCTTCTTCAGAATGGTCCTACGCAGGGCGGTAGCCTCTTTGGAGTCGAGGGCGATTACGGGATCCGGAAGTCGAAGATCCCGAGCCATGATGGTGGTGATGCTCTGATATCCTCTCGCGCTGGGGTGCATCCCGGTGGTCGTGTAGGAGCCCTCGAATTTATGGAGAGCCTCGAAGAGATCCACCAAGTGATGACCTCCTTCCTGGGCGACGGATGCGATAATATCGCGATAGGATTTCAGGATGGAGTTGCGGTCGTTGAGATAGCTTGTGGCCGGAGGACTGGTCGTCTGTCTCGAGGGAAGTTCAGTACCGAACCCCTTTTCCAGGGGGACAGGGGTGATCAGGACGAAACGACGGGTTGGTGTTCCGGCTTCTCGGAGCAGCCGGGTGAGACCCGCGTGGAACCGCGTGAGGCCCTGAGCCCCATCGAAGGACTCGTTCCAGCCATAGGCGACAAAAATGACGGTGGGATCAAGTTGCTGGAGGTGGGCGATCATTTTACCGAACCCTTCCTCTGGATCGCCGAAAACGGATCGACGTCGACCTCCGGTTCGGGAGTGCCCGAAAACGGTGTCACCATCCCACCCAAGATTTCGGAAGGTGATTTTTCTCTCCGGCCAGCAAAGAGCGAGGGAGGTCTCGAGGTATCCATGGTGCCGGGCCCGTTCAAAGAAGGAGTTGCCAAGAAACGCGACCCGGTCTCCGTCCCGCAGTTCAAAGGACACCTTTTGTTCGCCACGGAGTGCGCCTGAGCTCACCAATGTGCAGAAAAGGCCAAGGAATATCGGACCTCTGAAGACACATGACATTCGTTAATTCTGAGGAGTTCCCGGCCCAGGGAAAGCATCAACTCGGCGGAGTAAGACCAATTATTGACAGCGGGGGAGAACGGGATTACCACCCGGGACGCTTTGAGATGGCGGCGTAGCCAAGTGGCCTAAGGCGACGGTTTGCAAAACCGTTATTCGTCGGTTCGAATCCGACCGCCGCCTCCAGCGTTTTTCCGCGAACCGCTTTAATTACAGGAATTCCCTGAGATTGAGGGGGTTTATGTCTCTCCGAGGGCAGGCAGGGAAATACACCTGAATGCATCCTGAGCGGGCAACAAACTGGCAACAGATTTCTAACGCCCTGAACTTGTTTTGCCTGAGGGGGCACGATTGTCCTCGCCCGTTTCCACCTGCTTCTGGTCCGGCGCCTCATTGCTCGTGGGAGTATGCTCTGGGATGAGTCCGGGGCCTCCCACGAAGACGAGTGAGCTTCTCCCGTATTTCTTCAACGCTTCCCCGTTGCTCAATGTCCTGTACGTAATTTTACCCATCGTAAGCGGGGGTTACTTTTCGCCACGCTCCAACTCCTCCTGCCGCACAAGCGCAAGGCTATAGTGCTGGATAAACGCATCTAGTCAGACCCGTCAGGGTTGATAAGCTCCAGTTCCCCAATGGCATTTGGATCTATGGGGAGAACGAGTCCCGGATGAGGTTGATTTTCTTTATCCGTTTCGTTCGGTTGCGAAGTCACCGTAGACACTCTGAAGGCGGGCGCTGACCCGACTTGCCACCCACGTGAGTAGATAGGATCGTCCGGTGCTGCTTCCACGAGCATTGATTTCCTGCGCAAACGCTTCGCCGCGAGCGCTTCCGTGCTTAATTTTGTCATAGCCTCCGGCATAAGCTATAACAGGAAGTCGATCAAAATAGAACGTGCCTATGTCACACTTGGAGCACTGTCCTGTTCCTGATGTAGGAATAATGGTGAGTCGCTCGTTGGAGGGACGCTGGCCTGTGGAGCTGTTCAGGACGCGGAACTCTTCCAATTTGCTGACGCCTGAGCGGGAGGCCGACACCCTGGGTTGTGTGCTCATGCTCCGATATTGGCTCCCTTAGTCCTCGCGGTTTTACGGGATGGCATGCTGTCTGCTATATCACTGATAACCAACGAAGTACTGAAAGATGACCCCCCTTTCTTACGTAGAACAACCGCGTAGTAATAAAGATGAAATCATACCAAATGCCTACTTTTCGGGTCACGGCGTCAGCGCCCGGTTCTTTCATCAGCAATCATGCCGCTTCAGCGTTACAGAAACAAGTTAACGCTTCGTTAACCCTCATTGACCCCGAGTTGCTCTTATCGGGCTCTGCAATCAGTTCCCGGGAACGAGAAGGCGCAGCGGGAAGGATGAAACAGCATGTGTTCATCGTTCTCTTTTTTCTAGGGTTCATTTCTGTCTCTCCGCCTCTTTACGGACAGGCGGTCACAGATGATGCCTATACGATAAATCAGGGAGAAGTGCTGGTAGTTGATGGCAAGCAGAACCCGGGCATTTTTGAGAATGATGCCATCGACCCGGATCTCTCATCCGTGACTGCACGGATCAGTCAGCAGCCGGAACATGGAACCCTGCTTCTCAACGAGAATGGCAGATTCACTTACCAGCCAGATCCGAATTTCTCAGGCGATGATGTCTTCAGTTACTGGGCTTCGGTTGCGGAACCGGTCACGGTCCTTTCGTCCAGGACGACTTGGAGAGCTTTTAGTCCCGTCGACGGAACGCCCCCAGCTCTTGATGTTCCTAACTTCGATGAGGTCTGGAGCACGCTTGCCTTTGAGGTTCCGAGGTCGTGGGTGCGCGCGAGAGGTCTTATTGGTTATGGCCAGTTTGGAGATTCGCAAAATAATGGAGTGTTTGGAATCTCACCTGACACCAGCCTGGCGCTTCCGATCAACGGAAGGCGCTACACGGGATATGCGCGAACTGCGTTCCGAATTGCCGAATCCGGGGTTTATCGACTCAACGCGACCGTAAGACGGGATGACGGTGTGATAGCCTTTCTCAACGGGCAGGAGTTGTTCCGCTCCTTCGAGCCCGGGGCCATGATGGCACGGACGGCCCCTGCGGGCTATTTTCTCATGGTGGAGGGCACCAATGCCGGCTTCGCCTTTGGTCCGGGGGAGACGGCCCAGAATCTGATCGAGATCGATGCCGTAGAACTCGCCGCCGGGGACCACTGTTTTGGATTTTCCATGCACAACGCTCGGGCAAACAACCAGCAGAACGGAGCAGCTAGCTCAGACCTCGGGTTTCAGTTGGACGCTCTCCGGTTGACCCGGGTGGAGGAGGCCGAAGTAGCGATTTCGGTTCTTCCTGCCCCGGTTGCGGTGACTGGGCAACCAGACTGGTTCAGCACCCGGACCGACGAGGCCTTGGATACGAGTAATCTTCAGCGCAACCTCTACAGTAATGACAATCTGCTTGATGAAAATGGAGTGCCATTCCAGGAAATCGTCGATCTTGAAATCGATGATTCACAGGCAGAGGGCACTGTTACAGGGGTCGATCCAGTGACTGGGAATTTTCAGTTTCAACCCGCAGAGGGGTTCGAAGGGGTGACGACGTTGAGCTACCGAATCACTACCGAGGGCGGCGTGTCCGATCCCATCGGTATTTACATCTGGATCGCCAGTAGCGTGGGTGACGATGGGGCATCGCTCCGCGCCATTTCAGTCGCTTCCTTCCAGTCGAATATCCTTCTCCCGCTTCCCGATTCCATTGCCCTCCCCACTGTGGTGACACAACCTGAGACGGGATCGATAAGAATCGCCCGTTTAGGGGGGGCGTCTCCCGGATGGTATGGGATCTATTCCTTGCCTTCCGATTTAACTTATACCCCGCGCTCCGGAGAGGATCAGTTCGTGGTTGAATTCCTTCCTCTTCCAACAAAGGCACCACGGGTCCGTCTTCCTGTTCCTCTGAATCTCATGAGCCCGATGGAGGCGTGGCGTACAAGGACCTTCACGGAGGGTCAATTGACGGACTCCACAACCAGCGGAGCTCTTTCCGACCCGGACAACGATGCCTACTCCAACATGCTGGAATACATCTTTAACACCGATCCTCTTGATCCAGT
>TARA_B100001057_G_scaffold248107_2_pt1 | contig 21158 bp, 10 predicted proteins | sample TARA_B100001057 | Tara Oceans TARA_B100001057 (sample SAMEA2621839) | marine metagenome | biome: marine biome (ENVO:00000447); feature: surface water layer (ENVO:00002042); material: "saline water (ENVO:00002010), including plankton (ENVO:xxxxxxxx)" | depth 5 m
AAAGTTCCTAGGTAAATTGGTAACCTTAAGTGGGGTTGCGGAAGTTGTTGGTGAGGAGGAGTTACAAAAGCTTTTTACTGATGAACTTCGTCGCCGCCTCGAAGATTGGTTCCTTGCATCGGATGGCGAAAAAGCGCCTCTTTTTTACTATGATAAAGTTTGGGGAACATTGATTGGCAGTAAGCCATCATATGGAAGTGACGGGCAAATCAATGATCATCATTTTCATTATGGTTATTTTATCCGGGCGGCAGCTGAGGTCGCGCGACTTGATCCAACATGGGTAGAGAAATGGGGAGGGATGGTTGAGTTACTTATTCGCGATATTGCCTCTACAAATCGCGAAGACCTCCTGTTTCCCCACCTCCGGTGTTTTGACGTTTATGCCGGACATTCCTGGGCTTCGGGGCATGCCAAGTTTGGTGATGGAAATAATCAGGAGTCTTCTTCTGAAGCGATGAATGCTTGGTATGGCTTAATGCTTTGGGGGGAAGTCACAGGAAATACCAAACTCAGGGATACTGGTATTTTCCTTTATAATACCGAGCGGACTGCCGTTGAGGAATATTGGTTTGACGTTTTGGGGACAAACTTTCCTAAAGATTTCCCTGAGGTGGCTCTCGGTATGATTTGGGGTGGTAAGGGTGCTTTCTCTACTTGGTTTTCAGCCGATATTGACTGTATCCACGGAATCAATTGGTTACCCTTTACGCCGGCTTCAATTTATATGGGAAGGTATCCTGATTATGTGAAAAAGAATCATGATCGAATCGTGGAGAAGCGGAAAAAAGGAAGTGATTACAATAACGGGTGGGGTGATTTGGTGGTAATGTTTAATTCCTTGCAGGATTCAAAAATGGCAGTCGATTACCTTGCAAGTCATCCGAATTGCAGTCTCGAGGGTGGTAATACTCATGCCTTTATGTCCCACTGGATTCATACTTTAGATCGTCTTGGCGGGAACGACCGGAGCGTCACCTCGACGCATCCTTGGGTGAATGTTTATGTGAAAAATGGTAAGAAAACTTATGCGGCATACCAATTTGGGCCCACGCCTAGGGAGATTAAGTTTTCAAATGGATTTGTCATGGTAGCAAAGCCGGGAATGACGGTTAAGAATTCAGCGAAGTGAGGCGGATTTAAGCCGTTTTTTGAGTTGATTGAGTAACTGCGTCTTTGTGGCCTGATATTCTTTTTTCTTTGCTAGGTTTGAGAACTGGGCTGGATCTTTAATCATGTCATAAAGTTCTTCGTCCCCGTTTTTATACTTCATGTAGGCCCAGCGATCGGTGCGAAGGCTGTGGCTTCCACGGTTTAGGGAGAGAGCGTCAGTGCGCGGGCTTATTCTAGGGTCTCTGAGCGTTGGGAGGAGACTTTTCCCAAGTACTGATTTTGGAATCGGAACTTTAAGTAGAGAACAAAGAGTTGGATAGATGTCTATGAGCTCTGCGAAAGATTGGGTCCGTCCCGGTTTGAGTCCCGGGGCTGAAATGATTACTGGAACACGAGTAACTTCCTCGTGGAGGTTGCTCTTTTGCCAGAAATTATGTTCTCCAAGGTGGTATCCATGATCGCTGAGAAAAACAATAGCGGTCGAACTGCTGAGTTTAAGCCGCTCTAGCTCGTCCAGAATTTTCCCGAGCTGTTCGTCCATGTAAGTGACCGTTGCGTAATAGGCGGCCCACATTCTCTTTTGGTTGTTGGGCCATTTGGCGATACCACTATTTTGACTGGTCATCTTGGCGAGCCCCGCTCTCGGGATATCATCAAGATCGTTCGCGGGAACCTGAGGAAGGGGCATCTTTTGGAAAGGGTATTTATCGAAGTATTTTGAAGGAGCAACGCTGGGGTAGTGTGGGCGGACAAAGCCGGTTGCGATAAAGAAGGGCTTATCCTTGTGCTTCTTTAGAAGTTCAACGGTCTTTTCTGCAGCCTTCCAATCAGGCTGATCGGAACCATCGCCGTTGTAATTGACTGAGACAAACATCCGGTGAGCCATGCCGGTTGATTCACGGTTGTCTGGTTCGTCGGTGAAGATGTTACGATTGAGGCAGGCGTAGTTGCCTGGGGTGTGAGCTTCCATCCCTTTGGTATTAAATTTTTCGTCCCAAGTGGAAGGGATATCCTGCCCATCGGTTCCCGCAATGATATCTCCCGGGACTCGCATATGATAGATTTTTCCAACCCGGGCACTATGCATTCCATGAGATCGAAAATAGCTCCCCATATTTTCACCGTCACTTCCCTGATAACGGCTGTGCATAAAAGAGAGTCGGGATGGGGCGCACCAAGTGCCTTGACAGTAGGCTCGCTCGAAGACCATTCCGTTTGTTGCAAGGCGATCAAGATTGGGAGTTTCACAAATTTTGTTGCCATAGCAACTGAGCGAGCTCGCCTTTAGGTCATCGGAGACGATGAGAAGAACATTTTTAATCTTCTCTGCAATACTGGTTTGCAGACAACTAAAAAGACAGAGTGATATGATGATGTGAATGTGCTTGGTCATAACTCGAATTGGACTGGTAGACCCGATTTGATGGTGCTCAGTTTTCAAGATTTCCTTAACGTTATTTTGACAAGAAAAAGCGATATTTTTTTGGTGGGTTAGGGTCTCACTTTGAATGTTACTTTGACAGCCTAGGTCTATTTGAAAATCTCAATCTCGTAACGAGAAAGACTCGCAAAAGTGAGCTTAATTGAGAATAAGCATGGAGGACCTATTCAGGGCATGACTTCTTCAAGAAACTCAGCACAGCGTTTTTCCGACCAATATTCCGGTCCCCGGCTAATAAAGCCGACATGCCCTCCATGGCGGGGGATTTCTAGATAAAGTGACTTGCTGGTATTAGCAATTTTCCGGGGAAAGCAAGGTTCGGGAAGAAAAGGGTCGTTGGCCGCCTGTATCATGAGTGCCGGGACTTGGATAGCTTTCAGGTGCGGCTTGCTGCTGGCGCGTAGCCAATAGTCGCGGGCGTCAATGAAGCCATTTAGAGGTGCCGTAAAGCGATCATCAAATTGGTTGAATGTTTTGATACGCTTGATTCCATCTAAATTCAACTGACCGGGAAACTTTTTGTTCTTCTGGATTATTTTGTCCTTCAGGCCATTCATGAAGCGAGACATGTAGATTTTATTGTCCCAATCTGCAAGCCGTAGTGAACTTGAGGTCAGATCGCAGGGCACGGAAAAGGCGACTCCAGCTTTTACTTCAGGGTGGAGCTTGTCTCCTTGTTCACCCAAATATTTGAGGACAATGTTCCCTCCAAGGCTAAACCCGATGAGCGCGATTGATTGGTGCCCCTTTGAGATGGCATAATCTATGACGTGGCCTAGGTCATCACTGACTCCAGAGTGATAGGAGCGCAAAAGCCGATTGGGTTCGCCTGAGCAACCTCGGCAGTTCCACGCGAGGGTGTCCCAGTCTCTTCTTTGAAGAGCAAGTGCCATCCCTTGCATATATTTCGCGGATGATTCGCCTTCTAATCCATGGCCAATGACAGCGAGGCGTGAATGTTTTTGATGCGACCAATCGAGATCTACGAAATCTCCGTCGGGAAGTTCAAGGCGTTCCTGGTGGATCGATGGCGAATCTAAACGTCGGAAAAGAGTGGGGTAGATTGTTGCTAGATGGCCGTTCCTTAAGGAAAGAGGTGATTGATAAGAGGAGTGGATAATGGGCATCGCATTGGGTGGGAGCGTAGCTTTAACGCGAGAGCATCTTCTTGAAAATTTTCTTAAGAAAAATGGAGAGAGTAGAACTTCTTGAATTTGTCGTTCTATTGCTGTTTGAGTGTTGGTTTTTTATGAGTATTTCGTCCTTAATTAAGGCCATTCTAGAAAATCCCCAAGGTGAATTCTAGTTACTGTAGCATGGTTTAGTATTACATAATTCATCGTCATGAAAAAGGCGGCTCGAAGCCGCCTTTTTAAAAATCAGAATGAATTTGAAAAATTAATTGGAGGGCCTGGCCGAGTAATTTTTATCTTTGATTTTCGTGAAGAATTCAAAACTTGAAGGCTCCTTGAGGTGTTTGTTCAGGATCGCTTCAACGTGTCCGTCTAGCATGCAACAGTGGACCTTATCCTTGTGGTTCCCTTGTGGTGCGTTGTTGACATTACTGAATACCCAGCCGTGTGATTCCACGTTGTCATCGGTTTCGCCAAAATAGATTGTGCTAGGGCCATCCTTGACGGCGCTCAAGCGGACTTTGTAGACATTTTCCTCCATGGCATCATTACTGACGTCACCACCAAGCTCGGCATTGTAGGCATAGCTTCCGAGGCTTAAAGCTGGTTCATTGTAGAGTGAATCATATTCTGTTTTTCCCTGACCAAGCTTCTTCTTGGAAAGGGGGTTTTGAAGAATCGTATCTGAAAATGGTAAACCCCATCTATAGCTAGAGCCACTGGGCTCCGCAACGTCAACTTGCTCTGCTACCAAGTCCCACCATACAAAAGAAGCTTGTTGAGAGTCTTGAAGGCTCCCTTTGTACGGGGGAAAAGTATCAGGTGCATGATATCCGGTATTTACACCTTCGGACTGAAGAAAAGTAAGCGCGGTGTAGATTTCCTTCATGTTCTTGGTCGTCTTTCCGGCATCAGCTGCGGAGAGCCCAGTGCGAACTGCCACGAGTGCAATTCCAGCAAGGGTGGCGATGATGGCGATGACGACGAGGAGTTCGACGAGAGTGAACCCTCGTTTTGGATAAGAGGAAGTGTGTGTTTTCATCTGGTGGTTGAAGCTTGGATGTCTGGGCGTGGGGATCAAGCAGTTTTCACGATCTCCTCGATTCTTAATGGATTTCTTGGGCGGGTAAAGTCTGTTGCACCAATTTTACCTGATGGCGGATTCGTTTTACTGATTACGGCCGACTCTTTTTCTCCGATCAAAACGGGGATTTGGATGAAACTGGTTGAAGGAAAGATAACCATAGCCGGCGATGACTATAAAGCAGATGGCTACGAGAGTGAATGAAACAGGAACTCCCTGCGAGGTGATTAGATTACCCTGAATTTTGGCTCCAACTGCACCGCCCACAATGGCCATGATTAGAAAAGCTGAGCCGAGTTTGGCTTCTTCTTCTTCCATGCCATCCAAGGCAATTCCGTAAATAGTGGGGAACATTAGGGACATACATCCCGAGACGCAAACCAGACAAATGAGGCCGGGATAGCCGGGCATGAGAATTGCCCCGCATACGAAGCCAAGTCCACCAAGTGCAAAAATCATTAAGAGTTTGCCTGGATTGATAATGCGAAGAAGCCAAGTGCAGACAAACCGGCTACTCAAAAAGAGGATCATTGAAGCAATGTTCCAATTCTGGGCTACTGCCAGACTTAAACCAACCTCTTCCATCCCATAGTGAATGATGTAGGTCCAGCACATGATCTGGGCTCCGACGTAAAATGCTTGCGCGACCACGCCTCCGGCAAAATGACCTCTGCGAAAGATACGAAGAGTGATTTCAAGGAAGGGAGCTTCTTTTTCTGTATTTTTAAACGTGGGCATTTTTGAAAAAGCAAAAAGAAGAAAGAAAAGAATCACTATAATTGCGATGACGAGATAGGGAGTGCGGACATTTGCAAGATCAGCGGCCTGGAGCCTTTTAAATTCTTCGGGCTGGGTTGCATTGATTCCTTTGAGAGCGTCGGAAGTGGCGCTCGAAAGAACTCCAGGAAGTTCTTTCGAGAAAATGGGAATCTCTTTATAAAGGGGAACGATTACATCTTCGCTAAGAATGACATTTTCGCCCTCAATTCGAGCGCCTTCGGGTAAATCGGAATCTGGAGTGAAGATGAATTTGGTGGCAGACGGATCGTTTTTGCCAAGATCTTCGGTAAATTTGTTAATTTCAAGTTGGGGAGCAAGAATGAAGGTGGCAATAGCCATGCCGGTTAGAGACCCGATGGGATTAAAGGCTTGGGCAAGATTGAGGCGTTGCGTCGCGGTCTCACGAGGACCCATTGCAAGGATGTATGGATTACAGGCCGTTTCTAAAAAGGCGAGCCCGCATGGGATGATATAAGATCCCAAGACAAAAATTGGAAAGGAGATGGCGAGACTTGCTGGGATGGCGAGGAGCGCTCCGATAGCATAAAGGGCAAGGCCAACAAGAATGGCTCCTTTATAAGAAAATCGTCTAATGAAAAAGGCGGCTGGAAGGGCCATGCAAAAGTAACCAAAGTAGAATGCAAATTGAAGCCAGGCGGCTTGGGCGGTGGGGATAATGAAAACTTGCTCGTAAACTTTAACGAGCGGGTTGGTATAATCGTTGGCGAATCCCCAAAGCGAAAAGCAGCAGGTTGTCAGGATGAAGGCCGCTAAAAATTGTCGCGGAACGATTGTAGAAGAGGTGTTGATTGAAGCCACAGCGAAAATGTTAAAGCAAGATGGATGTCAGACAAAATCATCTTTGTGGAGATCAAAGTCTCGCAATTGCGTGAAAATAGCTAGGCTATGCCTATGAAAGATTACTCACGTCGCGAAATGCTGTCTTCTCTAGCTCTTTCTTCTGCTGCCTGTCTGGCCGGATCGGGCCATGGGAAAGGACATAATAATCCCATTGGGGTTTCAACATATAGTTTCTGGGGATTTCAGCGGGATGAATTTCGAGATATTGGGAAGTGCATTGATCTTGCTGCCAAGATGGGTTTCGACGGGGTTGAAATCTTACAAATTCAAATGAAGGATTTTTCACCTTCAATGCTCCAAAAAATCAAGCGTCAGGCCTTCATGGTAGGAGTGGATTTGATGGGCTTTTCCACCCATCAAGATTTTGTCGATCCCAAGGAAATCGTGCGAAGAAGAAATGTGGAACAAACGATCAGTTATATTGAACAGGCTTATGCTTTGGGGATCCCGACTCTGAGGATTAATACGGGACGCTGGGGGACGAGCAAGGATTTCGACGCACTTATGGCGAATCGCGGTATCGAGCCGGTATTGGAAGGTTACACTGAGGAGCAAGGATTTGAGTGGGTGATTGAGTCGATGAAGCAGTTGGTGCCTTACGCCGAGAAATGCGGCGTGGTTCTGGGTTTGGAGAATCACTGGGGCCTTGGATTGACCCCAGAGGGTGTCATGAGAGTCGTTGACGCGGTGAAGTCACCCTGGTTACAAGTGACTTTGGATACTGGGAATTTCTTAGAAGATCCCTATGCGAGGCTTGAGCAATTGGCTCCACATACCGTGCTGCTCCAAGCAAAGACCTACTATGGGAAAGGAAGATGGTATACGCTTGATATCGATTACGAGCGGATTGGCAAAATTATGAAGAAGGCGAATTATAAAGGTTATGTTTCGCTTGAGTTTGAAGGTATGGAGGATCCCATGACGGCAGTGCCAAAGAGCCTCGAGCTTCTGAGAAAGCACTTTTGATCGCTGGCCTAAGCGCTAGCGAGATATACCCATTTTCCATTCGGCCCGATAGAAGACAGAAGGATCGGAGGTGAGGAATGAGGAGAGCTTTGCCGTGATTGTGGTTCCGTTCGTTTGTCTTGAAAAAGATGCGGCGGGTAGAGGACTCCAGTTGATGAGGTCAGTTGATTTGACGATCATGAATTGCTCGGCGCGGGCACCTGCTTGATAAGGAGAGCTAAAGGTTGTTTGGCTATTATTTGTGGCAGCTGTCGGGTCAATAACAGGGGGTAATTGAAGGACCTGAACTTCGATCGCCTGTGAAATAGTCCCATTTATAGTGAGGGTGTAGGTGGTTGTCTCCAGTGGCGAGACCTCCATAAAGCCAATCCCATCGATTGTAAATGATCTCACGTTATCTTCATTGAGAGTGATGGTGCCACCGCTATTAATGTCCCAGCGTAGGAGAGAGCTTTGTCCAGGTGTGATACGGGGGATAAGAGCGGCGAAAGAATTGATTGATGCGTCGTTAGGAAGAGTGACTGGAATTTGGTTCGTGAAGATTCGGCCGTCGCTGAGTTCGATTCGGTAGGTCTTGGCGTTATCGTAGATTGGGGGCCGGACGAGGTTGTCTCGAGTTCTGATAGCATAAATCAATTCGTCAGTAGTTTCATCAAAGACTTTCAGGACCGGGGGAGGATTGTAGTCGGTTGAAATTACTGGGAGATACCCGGTTGGGATTCTGCCATCATTATCGGTTTGCGAGATCGTAAGTGGCCAGTCTTTGAATTGTGAACCTGTTGATGGGTAGTCAGGATCAGCGTGGAGTGGCCAGGTTTCAAAGGTGATCTGACGATTCGCTTTATTAATATGAATGATTCCGTATCCGGCTCCTCTGTCGTGGAGGTTTGCTGGTGAGATATTACGGGTTTCATTGTAATATTGGTGAGTGTTCCCGGCGGCGAGAACACGGAGATGATGAGGGAATTGAGACCTTAGATTTGGTTCTCCGGAGGGAAGCGTGCCTTCCCCATTAAAGAAGAAGTCGCCTTTGTAAGGACTGACAGAAGTTGCTCGTCCAGCGGAGTTGTTGATGGGATCCCATGCTCGGGGGAAAAAGTTTGCGAGAGCTGGTGTGGTATAAGAAAAGCCAGCATCAGCGGCTCTGTTGATCCCGTGCTGCACGAAGGTTGAAAGATGTTGATCACCAGCAATTTGGAACATTCTGGAAAGACGGAGAAGTTCCCAGGCTTCGTTACGGCGGTGAGTTGGCCATCCATTGGTGTCACGATCGTTGAGGTTAAATCCATATCCACTGCCAGCATGTGTCCGGATATTTCCAAAAGGGGATTGTGAGACTACGCATTTGAGTTCCTGATCATCCCAGTCCTCAGCCCAAGTCCGAAGAAAGTTCTTCTGGCGGTTACCAAGGAGGAATTGCTGGTTAGGATCACTAGGTGGGTTGGAACTGCCTGTTTTGAACTTTCGGTCTTCAAGGATCGCAAAGCCGACACCACCGTAAATCATTCCGGTAAAGTAGGTGGGGATTCCTTGGGCGACTGGAGGCGCTGGTTGGATTGGATTGTAAGGGTCCGAGTCGGGAAGGTGGAGGGCCTGAGTGCGCTCCACCATTTTAACCCAAGAGGCGGGTTCATCGTAGCCACCGGTATTTTGGTTATTGGTGAAGATTCCGCCTTCGCCCCAAAGGTTTCCTTGGTAGACATCGTGGTCGTCAGGGATGCAAATAGTAGGTCGATCTTTGGTGATCTCCCTAGCTTGTAGAACCCAGAGATACCATTTATAAAGGTAGTCGTGATGGCGGTTGAAATTTGTCCCGCTATCTTCGGGTGTGGGTTGGCCCTCGTAGATCTGATCGCCAAGAGCTAGGAAGACATCCGGGTCGTGCTTGGCTATGTGATTGAAGGCAAGAGTATGAGGTTGCCAAAGGAGGACGGGGGACCAGTCGAAGCCGTTATTTTGGATTTTTCCGTCAGTGATGCGTTGGCAGGCGGTTGCGGCCACTGAAATACTCTGCTTATCGACTGGGTTTTTGCGAATAGTTCCATTCCAGTGGTAAGGAGATCCGTCGATAGTCACCGTAGTACGGAACTCGCTGTCTCGAGTATCATCCCAATCGAGAACGCGAAAGGAAGCGTTGTATGATGAGAGGTTATCAGTGGTGTCGACTGGCGCTGAAGCGATGGTCTCCCATATTCCTTCTTTTCGGATTTCGAGAATGAGCTTTGGGGAATCGGTAAGGTCGAGTGGTGGGAGTTGTGCGGTGAGTTTCAGGGTTCCCTGATTGAGAGTATACATCGTGCCGAGGATGGCGAGATGCCGGTTGGGTTCAGGATTGAGAGCGTTTCCGGAACCTGAAAAATCGTCGAACCAAAAGCGGGCATCGTTCGCGCCCTTGTGAGAAAGCAGAGCTAGCGAACCTAGAATTTGATCGGAAGGGATCTCGGCGGTGGCGCGGCTTCGAAAGCTGTTATTTAGGTCAAAGGCGTCGAGAGTGAGTTGGTAGGTGCCGGTTTCAGAAAGATAGATGGCGGTGAGATCCAGTCGTGTGTTATTCGATAGCGTGGCCTGAGGTTCTCCTGCAGCAAGGAGGTTGGCCCCGCCTGATGTCATATCCTCAATGACAGCGGAACCATCACCTTGGATGCCAAGGAAGACCCCGAAGTCTCTACCCAAGCCGTCGTGAACGAGAAGGGATCCTCGCCAATCAAGCGAGGGGCCGGCACCAAGAATGAAGCCGGACCGTGCTCCTTGTGAGCTTTGCCCAGCATGGATCCCGGTCCGAATCGATAAGGTGAAGTCTTGCCCGTTACCCCGAATGGTAGTGTTTGTTTTGTGCAACGTTCTTCGATCACGGTTGCCGAGGATACAATTAATTCGTCCATCTCGAACTTGCCAATCGTGAAGACGGTTCCCCCAAAAACCGGGCCCTGGCCAGACTTGATTTGGAGTGGTGTTCCAATTAATAAGGAAATTACCGGAAGGTGCGTTGGCTCTCCAAAAGTCCAATCGAACGTTGTCGATAGATTGGAAGTTCAGTTGCGGACTAGGAGTGCCGCGAAAGCGAATGCCAAGTGGTTTTCCGGCGTAGGCGTCAAGATCTCCGGGAAGGACGGCGAGGTGGTAGTGAGACCAGGAACCTAGGGAAGGTGATTTAAAATTGTAAGTACGAGATGCGACGGTTTGGATCGCGTCATTTTCTTTTACAAAGAGTTCGGCGGTGAAGCTTCGATTGACGGGAGCGCCGGTCGATTGACCGCGTTGGAGAGTAAAGTTCTCAAGTCTGGCAAATCCTCCGCCACCATTGATCGCTTGAAAAGATGCAAAGAGCCGTCTGCCCGAAGATGAGGCGGGAACTGGAGCGAAGATCGAGCTTTGAGTTTCGTAGGTTGTTGGAATTGTGGAGAGGTTGGAATCGATGCTCTGAATAGCGGTTTCATTACCGCTAATGGTATCATCATCAGTTGTGAAGAGAATGATACGGACGCGGTTGGAAGCGGCGTTCCAATTAAAAGCATCGCGCCATTGATAGGTGACTTGAAAGATTTCACCGGCAGCGAGGAGATGGCCAGTATCGATGGCGAAACGTCGCGCGCTACTGGCAGAAAGAACGGCGTTACGAGTGCCATCGAGAGAAGTGTTGGCAGGGTTGAAGCGGGTAGCTTGGTTGGTCTGCGACACATTTTCTAAATCGTACCAGAAGGGGGTTTGCTCTTAGTTACGGCCATCGGTTGGCGAGGTGTCATCGTTAAAATCGCCATTTCGAATACCAGGCCCTACGAGGGTTAGATTAGGAATAAATTCTCCATTAGGGGAAGCTCCGGTAAATATGGCAGCATCGAATCGCATTGAATAAGAGGCTCCCGTTTCGATTGGGTGGGAACTAAGTTGGTGAATTTCGCCGGAGTCTTCGAACGAAAGCCGCCAGCCTCCATTGCCAAAATCAGTACGGTCATTAATGACCTGACCTGTGCCTTCCCAACCGATGATCGAAGGATCAGTAACAAGCATTCGGTCAGTACCGCCGTTTATCTCACCACCGGGATTGGGTAAGAATATGGGAAGGGCAAAGGAAGGGGTAGCTAGGGCGGCGAGAAGAAAACGGAACACGGAGTTTAAGGTTGATGAATGAAGCGGAAGAAGCGGGTTTTTTCCAACGGAAGAGTAATATTTTGGGAAACTTTGCCAAGGCCTGGACTATAGAAATGTTTTTCTTCTTTAACGGTAGGTAATTGATCTCCGGGGAGTGAGTCGTCCCAGTTAATGAGATCAGTTGAAGATTGAAGTCGGAAAAGAGTGGTTTGACCCAAACTCGAGATTGGATAGCTGACGGAGGTAGAGCCCGATCTTCGGGAAGCTTTGAGTGGATGAGTTTTGGTAAACTCAGCGGGGTTGCTACCTGTGAAAAACTCAAGTCCGTTGGGGATTCCATCGAGGTCGGGGTCAGCCTCAAAAAGAGCATTTGCTCCAGATAATGCGTGGGTTTGATGAGACCAAACCTGATAGGAATTTTCTGAGCGAACCAGCGCGATTTTGTTGCCTTGGTAGTTGTAGTCAAAGACGTAGCCTGCAGGAGGTAAGTTGGGATTACGAAAGCCATCGATAAGTGAGTTGTAGGTGATGATAGGGTAGACGACTTCGGTGAGATTTTGAGTGGACCAGCTCAGGTTGGTGCTCGATAGATCGAGAATACCAGTAGAGACAAGATGGTCTGCTTGATTGCCGTCGATTTCGAGATGAAGGCTTTTGGGTGAGGCATTTTGAATGGTTAGAGTGCCAATTCCTTGGCCAGGTGAGATAGTACCCGCGCCGCTGAGAGAGTTCGTTAGAGTTCCGCTCCCAGAGAGAATAGCTTTTTCAGAAATGATCACCTCGGAGGAAAGAGTGACGTTTTCGGCGAGGATGATTTCTCCCTCATGAATAGAGGTGGGACCTGTGTGTTTAGGCGACGATTTAATGAGAAGGCTAGAGGTGCCTGATTTCGTCAGTTTAGTTGGCTTATGATACTCTGAGATTTGACCTTCGAGAACAAAGGCTGCACTGCCGTTCCCCGTAATTTCGAGGTCATGGTAAAGAATGAGATCTTGTTTCAGAAAAAAGGAATAGGCTGGTCCGATCGCCTCGAGGGCTAAGTTCGCAGGAGCACTATCGAGGTCGTCAGTGAGTAAAAGTTCAGACCCGCTTAAGGTAGCAGACTGTGGAGATGCTCCATCAAAAAATCCAGTAAGGCGCAGAGAATTGAGCATAAAAGTTAGGTCGCTGATACGAGTGAGGTCGTTGTTCGTTTCGTAAGAAAAATCCTGAGTAACTGGGAATTCTAGGATACAGCCAGGAAAGGAATCAGTGCTAAGTAGTGTATCTGGTGAGTTTGTTTGAGGATCGATCCATGCGGAGTCTTGTGACCAATTCAGGAATGCTGAAGGGGAAGGCTGGTCACCCTGTCCGAGGATTCCACGCTGGAGCTTGAAGTCATCGAGGCGCGCGAATCCGTTGCCAGTTTGGGCGGCATTTACTTCTATAAAAAGACGTCTCCCTTTTTCACTGGCAATGATGGGATTAAAGAGGAAATTTTCATTTTGGTAGGCCGAGTTATTCACAGATGTTCGGGATACGAGCCGTTGAATATTATTACGGGGGCCGTTAATGCGGTCATTAGATGTTGTGAAGAGGGTGATAGCGACGAGATCGGAGGAATCATTCCAATTAGAAGCGTCTCGCCATTGAAAAGTCACTCTGAAGATTTCCCCAGTTGATAGTGTATGACCGGTATCCAGACCGGCGGCGCGGGCGTTGGATTCGGCGATAATGGCATTGCGTGATCCATTGGCGGAGAGGCTTGTATTAGTGAAGTTTTCGGACAACGTCCCGGTCCCAATATTTTCCCAAGACGGAGTTTCAGCGTAGGTTTGGACACTGCCATCGCCGCCAGCATTAAAATTTCCGTTGCGTAAATCCCCGCCAACAAGTGTGAGATCTGAAATAAAAGTTCCTGTTGGTGTAGTTTGGGGAGCAAGAACGAAAGCATTGTTTAGGTTGATGGAAGAAGGTGCCTTGGTGAGTCCAGCATGACGTGGCTTATCGATGGTGGTTTCGAAGTTGGTGAAGGCATTTAGAAGATCTGCTACAATTTCGGGGTTTATTTCTGCAAGGTCAGTTGATTCTTTGGGGTCCTCCGAAAGATTGAAAAGAAGGAAGGGAGAGTTGCTCGCGTTTTTAGCGAGCTTCCAATCGCCCTTACGAACGCTTACTTTGGTATCATTACGAATCGTGATTACTTCGTGTGGAATGCCGGGAATAGTTGAATCGAGATAGGGAAGAAGGCTGATTCCATCTATCTCTGCTGGAGGGGATCCACCTGCGACTTCGAGGCAAGTCGGAAGAATGTCGATTGAGTGAATGGGTGAATGGTAAGTGGAATTAGCGGGAAGGCCGGCTCCTGCAATGATCATGGGAACGCGAGTTCCTCCCTCAAAAATGGAGCCTTTAAAATTCCGAAGCGGGGTATTGTCTGCTCCGATATTGTTAGCACCTCCGTTATCATTGACGAAAATGACCAGCGTGTTGTCTGTGAGCGAGACTGACCCGTCCTTTGCAGGGTCATCTAGAGTGTTCAGGATGTTCCCGATTTCTCGGTCCATGGTGAGGACCATTGAAGCGTAGTCTTTTTGTTTACCAGTAAGCGAACTTAGTCGCGGATCATTGATGTCTGGCGAAGGGCCGATGGGGCTGTGTGGAGCAGTGAAGGATACATAGAGGAAGAAAGGATCAGGATCGGCATAATGGCGTTCGATAAAATTCACGGCACCTATTCCGAAGGCGTTGGTGACATACTTGTTGGTTGTGTTCCAGGGTGGGGTTGTTTCGAGAACAGTGTCGGTGAAGGGGGAAGCAAAGGTTTCACGTAGGGTTCCTGATCCTCCCACAGCTCCAATGGTATAATTGCGGGATCCTTTCCAGATCCCAAAAAACTCATCGACCCCTTGATGTTCGGGGCGATTGCCGTCTCCGCTGTCATTGGCGCGTGCGCCGAGATGCCACTTGCCTACTACTCCGGTGGTGTATCCTTCGGATTTCATATGGTCGAAGATAGTAACGGCGTCGGACGAAAGTCCATCAACGTCATTGGCTCCAGTGAGATTGTTGATATTATATTCGTAGCCAATCCGTTGCTGGTAAGATCCCGTGACAATGGCGGCACGGGATGGAGAGCAGACCGCGGCGGTGTAGGCATTGGTGAGGAGAGTTCCGCGCTTACGTAATGCGTCAAGATTGGGAGTTGGAACAGTCGATTTAGGTTGCCCCGGGTTGAGGGTCTGGAGGTAGTCATCCATAAATCCCCAGTCGGAATATCCGGCATCGTCGGAGATAATGACAACCACATTTGGCTTTTGCGCACAGAGCGGTAAGACAAGCAGCAAGGGGAGGAAAAAACATTGTTTAACCATCACCGCACTCCATGAGGGAAATTGACTCGAAGGTCGAGTTGATTTTAGAGCGTCTAGTTGGTGCTAAATAGTCAGAATCACTTTTCTCTGGATCTCAAATTAGAAGGGGACACCACTTAAAGAGAATCTGTTAAAGATAGGTAGCCGGGAGGTCATTCAAAAGATCTAAGTGAATCGATTGGGACAACAGATAGTAAGAACAGTGACGAAAACTATGCACGATAAATGCGGATAGCTGGGTTGTGAACAACAGTAGAAAGGCCCGACTTTTGAGTCTCCCCGTGTGACGATCTCTTAGAATTGAGAAAGTCTAGTCGACAACGACAGCCGCTTCGTGCTCCTCTTCGGCTTTTTCGAGATCGTATTTTTCTTTGGCAATAACACGGATTAGCTTCGTGAGCGTGACATCCCAATTCTCAAGAAGTTCTTTGGCTCGTAGAGAATCGGTTTTCTCGTAGTGCTCTTCGATGAGTGATTTAACCTCCTTGATGTCAGGCGCGCGCTTAACGGGGCGAGCAACGACCATCTCGGGGTTAAGTCGACTTTGGAACATACCATCGATATCATAAATATAAGCTATCCCACCGGACATTCCGGCCCCAAAATTCTTTCCAGTAAGTCCGAGAATGACGGTCGAGCCGTTGGTCATGTATTCGCAACCATGGTCACCGACACCTTCAACGACCGAGATCGAACCGGAGTTCCGAACGCAGAAACGTTCGCCGGCTCGTCCATTGACAAAGAGTTTGCCGCCAGTGGCACCATAGAGACAAGTGTTCCCAACAATAGAATTCTTCGCGGCAATAAAGTCTGAGTTCATAACCGCCGGTGGGCGCACGGTTATCTCTCCATTGCTCATGCCCTTACCTACATAATCATTTCCTTCACCAATGAGGGTGAGTTTAATGCCGCCGCAAAGAAATGTTCCAAATGATTGGCCAGCGGAACCGCGGAAGGTTAGGTCAATGCTCTCTGCCGGAAGCCCATGATTTTCATATATTTCGGCGACTCGCCCGGCCGTCCGAGTGCCGATATTACGGTCGGTATTTACAACTTCGTATTCTTTGGTGAAAGGTCCGCGGTCCATGAGACCAGCGGTTGGGTTTTCTTCTCCGGTCGTGCCGGTATGGATGGCAAGATCTTTTAGGATTTGAAGGTCAAGAGCCGGCTTGTGAATTCCATCGTTGCGGTCTTGGGTGCAGATGCGAACCGCGTTTTCGTCGCCTTTGTCGGAAAGGACTTTTTTCAAGTCGAGAGTATTGGCTTTTGGATGATCGGGCACATCGCGTTGAGCAAGGAATGTCTGGGGACGTCCAATCAGTTCGTTCATTGAGCGGACACCAAGAGTTGCCATGATTTCGCGTGCCTCCTCCGCTACGCCCATCATGAAGTTGACGACGTGATCCGGTGAACCTTTGAACTTAGCACGCCACTTTGGGTTGGTTGTTGCGACTCCGACTGGGCAATTATTGAGGTGGCATTTTCGCACGTAAACGCAGCCCATGGCGATCATGGCGATTGTTCCAAAATTCATCTGTTCAGCTCCCAAAATCGCAGCGATGACAACGTCGCGTCCTGTGCGTAGACCTCCGTCGGTGCGAAGAGTGATGTTGTTTCGAAGCTTGTTCATCATGAGGACTTGATGAGCCTCGGAGATTCCAAGTTCCCATGGCAGTCCGGCGTGTTTAGTGCTCGAAAGTGGGGAAGCTGCAGTTCCGCCATCGTGTCCCGAGATGAGAACGTTATCAGCGCTCGCTTTAGCGCAACCGGCGGCCACAGTGCCGACTCCAGACTCGGCGACTAGCTTAACCGTGACTTTAGCGCGCGGGTTCACTTCCTTGAGGTCGTGAATGAGTTGGGCTAGATCTTCGATCGAGTAGATATCGTGATGAGGAGGGGGGGAGATCAGTTGTACTCCAGGCTGTGTGTTACGCAGGCGGGCGATGAGGGCGTTCACCTTATGCCCGGGAAGCTGTCCACCTTCTCCAGGCTTAGCTCCCTGTGCCATCTTGATTTCTAGTTCGTCAGCATTTACGAGATAGTGGGCCGAGACTCCGAAGCGCCCACTCGCGATTTGCTTGATGTAGGATCTGGCAAAATTTCCGTTGGGGTATGGCTTGAAGCGACGCGTGTCTTCGCCCCCTTCGCCGGAATCGGATTTGCCGCCAATACGGTTCATTGCGATCGCGAGAGTTTCGTGAGCCTCGGGCGAGAGAGCTCCCATGGACATCGCTGCAGTCGTAAAGCGTTTCACGATTTCCTCTGCGGGCTCTACTTCTTCAAGTGGAATACTGGAGGCGGGGACCCTGAACTCGAGGATGTCTTTGATTGTGATAGGATCGTTCGCGAGAGAGACCTTCACGTAGTCGTCATAGTCTTCTTTTTTTCCATCGCGGACGAAGGTGTGAAAATTCTTGATAACATCGGTGGTGATAGCGTGAGCTTCGCCAGATTTTCGATAACGGTTGTAGCCGGGGTCGCCGAGGTCGAGGACCTTGTTTTCTTTGGGCTCTGTCTCGAAGGCAGCGCGATGGCGCACGAGAGATTCCTCAGCAATTTCCTTGAAGCCAACTCCACCAATTCTCGAGTGGACACCGGTAAAGGCGTAGTCGACTACTTCTTTGCCAACTCCAAGGGCTTCGAAGACTTGCGCTCCCTGATAAGAGTTGAGGACGGAGATGCCCATTTTGGACATGATTTTCAGGATTCCTTTTTCGAGTGCCTTGCGGTAGTTCGACATTGCAAGTTCGGGAGTCATTTCATCGCCGAGCTTCTTTTTAGTATCGGTCGCTACAACCTGTCGAACCGTTGCATAGCCAAGATACGGACAGACCGCAGTGGCTCCGAATCCAAAGAGACATGCAATTTGGTGGGTGTCACGTGCTTCTCCGGTATCGATAACAAGTGAGGTGCGGAGACGTTTGCGGCAACGATTGAGGTGATGGTGGACCGAACCGGTTGCAAGGAGCGATGGGATGGGTATACGCTCTGCTGAGGTGGCACGGTCTGAGAGGACGAGAATTTCGACCTTGTTGTTCACGGATTCCTCGGCTTCTGCACAGATGCGATCGAGTGCTTTTTTCATGCCTTCTTCGCCCTCGCACACAGGCCAAGTGGTATCGATTACTTGTGTGGCGAAGCCATGCTCTTGGCGCTTCACGAGAGTTTCGAGTTCCTGCTCGTAGAGAAGGGCCGATTCTAGGCTGAGGATGCGTGCATGGTTTGCAGTTTCTGAGAGAAGATTACGCTCTGCACCAAGTCCGGCGCCGAGAGTCATAACGGCCCACTCGCGAATCGGATCGATTGGTGGGTTGGTTACTTGTGCGAAGAGTTGTTTGAAGTAGGTGAAAAGAAGGCGTGGGTAGCGGGAAAGGGGGGCGAGAGGAATATCATCTCCCATCGAGAAAACTGCTTCTTGTGCCCCCTTGATCATGGGGGGGAACACCATGTCGAGATCCTCGGCAGTGACACCGTAAGTGACTTGCTGACGGGATAGTTCAAGTGGCTCAATCTCTAAGGTTGGGACGTGCGCGGCTGGGTCGGTGAAGTCCTTTAGTTCGACGCGATTCTCATCGACCCATTTTGCGTAAGGCTTCTGGGAAGCGAGTTGCTTGCGGATTTCCTTATCGTAGGAAAGCTCACCTGTTTCGGTATTGGCGGAGAGCATCTGGCCAGGACCGAGGCGGCCACGACGGATGATCTTTTCATCGGGTAGGATGACTGCTCCTGATTCAGAGCCAATATAAAGGAGCCCATCTTCAGTGAGGGTGAAGCGCGACGGGCGAAGGCCATTACGATCGAGGCTGGCACATAGAGTCCTTCCATCGGTAAAACAAAGTCCAGCGGGCCCGTCCCAGGGTTCCGAAAACGAGCGGATGTAGTTGTAAAATGCTCGTTCCTCTTCGGTGATATCAGGATCGTGACGAAAGGCGGGAGGGACTAACATCCGCATGGCGTGTTCGAGTCGCCTTCCGGAAAGGACGAGAAGCTCGAGTGCATGGTCCAGCGATGCCGAGTCGGATTCCTCATCGTGCATGAGGTTTTTGACGAGATCAATGTCATCGCCCCAGAGTTCGGAGCTGAAAAATTCCTCGCGGGATCTCATCCAATTACGGTTACCTCGAACAGTGTTGATTTCGCCGTTGTGGCACATCATGCGGAAAGGTTGACCGAGGGGCCACGCTGGGAAGGTATTGGTGGAGAAGCGCTGGTGGTAAAGTGAGATACCGGTTTGAAAATCGGAATCTTGAAGGTCACTATAGAAAGCTCGTAGAGTGGCTGGCATAGCGAGTCCTTTGTAGCTGATGAGGCGGCTTGATAGGGTGGGAATATAAAATGCGGCTTCGTTTTCGAACTCGCGCTCTACCTCACGCCGGACGAGGTAGAGGAGTCGCTCGAAATGATCTGCGTCGACATCAGCGGGCCGACTCACGAGCAGATGGGCGATTTCAGGCTGAGTAAGACGTGCCAAGTTTCCTAGTTCTTCAGGATTAACTGGGACCTCACGCCAGCCGACGACTTGGATATTGCGTCGGGTGAGGACTGATTCCGTGAAGGATTTGATATTCGCTGCAATGCCTTCGGGGAGAAAAAAGACACCAACTCCCAGATCGTTTTCATCACCGGTGTATCCAAATTTCCCGGCAGCTTTGGCAAAGAGAGGACGAGGGATTTGGCAAAGGATGCCGGACCCGTCTCCAGTCTTCATGTCGGCATCGACCGCTCCACGGTGGGTCATATTGCAAACAGAGGTTAAGGCGTAGTCGAGAATATCATAGGATTTCTCTCCGCGAAGATTGGCAATAGCTCCCATTCCGCAGTTAGCGGTTTCATTATCCCATTGGTGCAAAGTGCCGGAGGAATCTGGAGTGTAACGTGGATGGTGAAATTTCATGGTCGGAAAGTCGTGGGAGAACCAGCAGATGCTGTGCCCTCCGAGAGGAACGCAAGAATATGGTGGCACGGCGGGAATTGCCAAGTGGAACTTGTTCCTAGAATAAAATACAAAAAATCATGATTTTTTGTCGATCTCTTGAGTCCATCGCGTGTCATTTGGATTCTGGCGTTTTTAGTGAGGGCCATTTTGCTCTTATTTCCCATCGAGTGGGGTTACCCAGAAAATCTCGAGAGAGCTTGCAGCAGAGCTGATGGCGGTGGGAAACCAGACCTGATAGATCGGTATAAGGATTGGGGCGATACACTGGGTTTGTTGCAAACTAGATCCTTCCCACTCTTCTCGTTGGGTTTTGGACTTTTTGGTGGACTGGAATCTGGATGCGTACCCATTCTTTTGCAGGGATGGATAGGATTTTGACCGATATTGAAGGCTGGGAGTTAAGAGAAGTTTTCTCGGAATCGCTCGAATATCAAGAGCTGCTCAGATTAAGGTTTAACGAGCTTCGGAAGCCGCTTGGCCTTGAATGGACCGAGGCTGAAGGTGAGGCGGACAAGCTTGATCGGCATTTCGGCCTTTATCACGAAAAAGTATTGGTCGGATCAGTTGTGGTCGCCACTCTGAAATCAGGTTTTGCTAAGCTTCGACAGATCGCAGTGGCTAGGCCGCAGCAGGGTCGTGGGGTCGGAATCAGGTTAATGGCTGCCATCGAAAATCTTCTTGCCCGTGAAGGGGTGCAGAGATTTGAGCTTAATGCCCGAGTCGATGTAGCGGGATTTTACGACTCACTGAACTATCACCGGAAGGGAGGAGTCTTTGAGGAGATCGGACTCCCTCACGTCAAGATGATCAAATTACTCAGGGGGAATGAGTCAGCTTGATTCCGGCGACTACGGCAATCAGGCCCAAGACCACGGAAAGGAAGACCTTCAGGATCGCAAATTGGGTTAGTCCGGTGGTCCAGAGCGTGTGGGTATCCCGGGCGAAGGTTGAAAATGTCGTGAACCCGCCAAGGAATCCGGTCGCAAGAAGAGGGAAAACCCATCCTGGTGCACTTTTGCCAGTGAAATAGCCAAAGAGGCAGCCGATCAGGAAGCAACCAAGAAGATTACAAACAAGAATACCGGCCGGGAAACGCTGGATCATTGTATTTTGGGCAAGGGATTGTATCCCGGAGGAGAGGCCGTATCGCGCGAGTGAACCAAGGCCGCCGCCAAGAAAAACAAGAAGAGCATTCATGAGAGAGTTTGCATGAGGGCTTGGACTTTTTTGAAATCCTTGATTCCGGGTGACGATTCGGCTCCGCTGGCAATATCAAGGGCGGCTGGTTTGACTGCAGCGAGGGCTTCGGCAGCATTTGCTGGGTTGATACCACCAGCAAGAAGGGTGGGAACCTTTGGGTGTTTTTGGACAAATTTTCTGGCGATGGACCAATCGAAGGTCT
>TARA_B100001057_G_scaffold211436_1_pt1 | contig 21157 bp, 19 predicted proteins | sample TARA_B100001057 | Tara Oceans TARA_B100001057 (sample SAMEA2621839) | marine metagenome | biome: marine biome (ENVO:00000447); feature: surface water layer (ENVO:00002042); material: "saline water (ENVO:00002010), including plankton (ENVO:xxxxxxxx)" | depth 5 m
GATAGCGGTTAACCCAAAGGATAAAAAGTATAAAAAGCTCATTGGTAAGATGGCAATTATTCCACTCTCAGGTAGAGTTATCCCTATAATTGGAGATGATTATGCTAAGATGGATGAGGGTACGGGGGCAGTGAAAATAACACCAGCTCATGACTTTAATGACTTTGAGGTTGGGAAAAGGAATGACCTCGAAATGCTCAATATATTAGATAAGAGGGGGCATCTAGTAGATGAGGATTTTATACCAACAAAATATCACAAACTAGAGAGGTTCGTTGCACGAAAAGAAATTCTTAAAGATTTAGAAGCTGAGGGTTCACTGATAAAGACTGAAAAACATTTACATAATGTCCCGCATGGCGATAGATCAGGGGTCGTCATAGAGCCATATTTAACAGATCAATGGTATGTCGATGCAAAAGAATTGTCAAAAAAAGCTATTAAGGCTGTAAAAGAGAAAAAAACAAAATTTGTTCCTGAGAATTGGGAAAAAACTTATTTTGAATGGATGGATAATATACAACCTTGGTGTGTATCCAGGCAACTTTGGTGGGGACATCAAATACCCGTTTGGTATGGCCCAGATAATCATTTTTTCGTTGCCATGGATGAGGACGAGGCAAAGGCTAAAGCTGTACAGCATTATGGTAAAGATACTGAGCTTATCAGGGATGAAGATGTCTTAGATACATGGTTTTCATCAGCCCTATGGCCTTTTAGTACTCTCGGATGGCCTGATAACACTCCTGAATTTCAGAAATACTATAACACGGACGTACTCGTAACTGGTTTTGATATTATTTTCTTCTGGGTCGCGAGGATGATGATGATGGGTCTTTATCTAACAGATGATGTGCCATTCCATACAATATACATACATGCTCTCGTTCGGGATGAAGAAGGGCAAAAGATGTCTAAATCTAAGGGTAATGTTATTGACCCATTAAGCCTTATTGAAAAGTATGGGGCGGACTCATTGAGGTTTACTCTCTCATCTATGGCTGCACAAGGCCGAGATATAAAATTAGCTGAGTCACGTGTTGAAGGTTACAGAAACTTTATTACAAAAATTTGGAATGCCGCTCGCTTTATATCTACCTATGAAATCACTATCGATAATAACTTTGATCCTAAAAATATAAAACAAGATCAAAATAAATGGATATTAGGAGAATTAGATAATTTAAATAAAACCGTTTGCCAGTCCATTGATAACTATCGTTTCAACGAAGCTTCAGCTGCAATATATTCTTTTACTTGGCATCTATTTTGCGACTGGTATATCGAAATCATAAAAGATGACATGAACCGTACATCTGCTGAAACTATAGAGACAAAACAAACACTCATATACACATTTGTAAACCTACTAAAGATTTGCCATCCTTTTATGCCTTTTGTGACTGAGGAACTTAATAACGTTTATAAAAAGGATAAGTCATTACTTGTCTCATCAAGCTGGCCAGAGTTAATTGCTAATGGGTCTGATCAATCAAAATCAATCATAGATTTTTTAATTAATACTATTACTGAGGTAAGATCAATTAGATCAGAATTAAGAGTAGCACCCTCGAATAAGATAAAACTTCTAGTGATGAATGGTAATAATAATTTATTAAAAGCTCTTAAAGCTAATGGTTCAAAGCTTGAAAGAATGGCGCGTCTATCATCTATAGACTATGTAGAGGAAATGCCTGATAACGCCATTCAATTTAATGTATCAGATGTGGGCTTTGGATTAGAATTAAAAGGTCTTGTGAACGCTGCAGAAGAACTTGCAAGACTTGATAAAGAAATACAGAAAACACTGAATGATCTTCTTGTTGTAGATAAAAAATTAAATAATAAGCAGTTTTTAGAAAATGCGCCAAAAGATGTAATTGAGAAACAAAAAATGATCAAAGAAGAATTAATTTTACAAAAAGATAAAATAGAGTTTTCAAAAGAGAGATTTAAGAAAATTAAATGAGAATTTTTTAAATCTAAGTATGATTCTTAAAAGTTATACGAAATTGATGCAGATGTAACATACGCATCTTTAAATCCAAATTTTCTATCAGTGAATGTAGTTCCAACTAGATCCAATTCTCTAGCTGTTTCTACATTAGTATATTTCTTTAAGGTTAGTTTAAGATCATAATTATCATTTAACTCATACAGTAGCCCACCACCAAACGTCATAAATGTCTCATTTTCAGATGCACTATTATCGTCATCGCCATTATTATAATATTGTCCACCGCCGTTTTCCATAATTCCAATACCAATTGAACCAAAATATTCCATATTGTCTGTCAATGTTCTTAGGTGAAGGTAATCAAGAGTAAACACATTTTTATACTCATTATATACATGAGTGCTATTAGATGCTACCGAGTCCTCTGTCCTAAAGGCAGATATATACCCCACTTCAATAGCATGCCTGTATTCAGCCGCACTTCCAAAATATTTACCAAAGTTTAATCCGTGTGATGCATCTTCATCACTCCATAATGGCTGATCAACATAATTAGGAGTCCAACTTCCTCCACTATCTTGTGTATGGTCACCGGAAATGAAACTAACAGACATACCAGCATAATAGTTGTTAACTGGAGCAATATAATCAACTTCGGGGGCATCTGCTGCATATGATAATACGACCATTAAAGGAAGTAAAAACGCAACAAGTAGGAATTTTTTTAATACTATAGACATACTTATATATATAAGTGACTATTTGTTAATAATCAATTAAAAAGCATTTTTATACAAATTGAAATTCCGCCGTTACAGGGATATGATCAGAGGGTTTCTCTGATGCTCTAGTGTTAGTATGGGATGTCATATTTTTAAAAATATTACAAGCTGAAGGTGATAAAAGAATATGGTCAATTCTGATACCTTCGTTTTTATCCCAAGCACCACCTTGATAATCCCAGTGCGTATACTCAACAATATTTTTTGTATCTAAGAGATATGCATCATAGAGTCCAAGATACTTTAATTGTCGGTATTTTTTCCGAGACTCTATTCTAAATAATGCATCATCGAGCCAATTTGTATGATCATAGACGTCTTCTTCTGTTGGTATGATATTGAAGTCACCTAATATAATATAAGGTAATTCTAGGGATATATTCTTTTTTGCTCTCTCAACTAGACGATCCATCCAGTCTAACTTGTAATCGAATTTTTCAGAAGGATAGGGATTCCCATTTGGTAAGTAAATACAGTTAATTTTAAAAGGAAGATTGTTAGGTATTTTTAAAACAGCTTCAATAAATCGCGCTTGTTCTTCTTCTTTGTCATGGTATATCTGAAAATCGAGGTCTGTTAGCTCGTATTTTGATAATATTGCAACTCCATTAAAAGATTTTTGTCCATTTAAGTAAACGATATATCCCATTGATTCAAAATGATCTTTTGGAAATTCTTCGTTAATACATTTTGTTTCTTGTAAACATAGAATATCTGGCTGATTATTTTTTAACCAAGAAGTCAAAACATCAATTCTAGCACGCACGCCATTTACATTCCAGGTGGATATCTTGATTATCATACAGTAAAGCTAACCCCGCAACCGCATGAGGAGGATGCGTTTGGATTAACTATTTTAAAGGACGATTCCAATAAAGTATCTGAATAGTCTAATACTGAGCCTTTCAAATAATTAATTGAAATTTCGTCAATATAAATTTTTGCACCTTTATGCATAAATTCTATATCGCCATTTTGAATAGACTCTGCAAGACTGTATTCATATTGAAAACCAGAGCATCCACCACCTTTCACTTCAATTCGAAGGGCATTAACGTTCTTTTCGTTTTCAAGCATCTTCAAGATATGAACTGCGGCCATATCTGTAATTTCAATTTCATTCTTAATTGTATAAACTCCAAAAAAAATCTATTATAGAATATAATATAATTATAATAGTTATAATAATGTCTTTCAATAAAATTACATTTAAAACTAATTTAAATTCACGACGTCTCCATAAAGAGAATGATGATGCGCGCTCGCCTTTTCAAAGAGATCGAGATAGAATTATTCATTCAAATGCGTTTAGAAGATTAGCGCATAAAACTCAGGTTTTTTTTACTAATAATAAGCATGATCATTATAGAACAAGGTTAACACATAGTCTCGAGGTATCGCAGATTTCGCGATCAATTAATTCGATTTTAGGCGGCGATGAGAATTTAACAGAGACCATAGCACTATCTCATGATTTGGGGCACCCACCTTTTGGTCATGTTGGTGAGAATATATTGAATACCATCATGCATAGCCATAAGAATAATGGGTTTAATCACAATATACAAACATTAAGAATTGTAACTTTTTTAGAACAAAAATATGCATTATTTGATGGTTTGAATTTAACTTATGGTTCATTGGAGGGTATTTTGAAGCATAGTGGTCCGATCAATAAAGTAGATGATTTAAATTCACCTTACTATATAGATTTTTCTAAAAATTATAACATAAGTCTTAATAGCCAATCATCGCTCGAGTCACAAATTGCAGCAATTTCAGATGATGTAGCATATAATTGCCATGACATTGATGATGGGTTTAGAGCGGGTTTATTTGATTTAGATGATTTAATGCAATTAGAACTTATAAGGGATAAGTTAGAAGATATTTATAAGATAAATAAGCAAATCGAGACTTCAAGAATAATACATGAACTTAAAAGAAGCCTCATAAATGCACTTGTTATGGATATTATTAAAGAGAGTCAGTATAGAATAAAAAAGTATGGTATTGCTTCATATAAAGATATAGTCGATAACACAGATCCAATTGTCGTTTTTTCTCATAAAATGGAGTTACATCTCAATGAGATCAGGTCCTTTCTTGGAAAGAATATGTATCAAAATAAAAAAATTACCGAGGACATTGACTATGCGCAGGTTGTGATTGAAGGTTTATTTTATTTCTATAAAGAAAATCTAAATAAATTACCATTAAAGTCAGAAATAATTAATTATTCTGAATTAAGAGTTAATAGAGTCATTTGTGACTTTATAAGCGGTATGACTGATAATTATGCAATTGAAAAATATAAAGAGCTTATTTTGTAAATAAAAATGAATGAAACTTCACTAAATACTTTTGATAAGGTTCTTCGAGACATTCTTATTCATTCTTATGGAAATGATAATATAGCAATATTAAATACTATCAACTCCAGCAATTCTAATTTTGAAATACCAAAAAATAGGCAGCACGGCGATTTAACCTCGAATTTTGCTATGATGCACTCCAAGATTTTTTCTATAAACCCAAGGGATTTGGCAAATAATATTATGAATGGATTTTTGGAGTACCAAGATCAACTGTTTATAAAAGATATTCAAATTGCAGGTCCTGGTTTTATCAATTTTTACTTAAAAGAAGAGTTTTGGCAAAAATCACTTTCACAAGTTTTTCAATCAATAGATAATTATGGTTTTTCAAATATCGGAAAAAATGAAAATGTTAATGTTGAATATGTATCTGCTAATCCAACCGGTCCTCTACATATTGGTCATTGCCGAGGTGCAGTAATTGGGGATGTTATAGCGTCTGTTTATGAAAAGATGGGTTATAATGTCACAAGAGAATATTATGTAAATGATGCAGGTGGACAAATTGATCAGCTAGTCAAATCTGTTTCTTTAAAATATCAACTAAAAATATCACTAATAGATAGTATTAATCCTGATCAAATTACTTACAACGGTGAATATATAACTCCAATTGTAGATGAGTTATATGCCACTTATGGAGATGAACTTTTGCAACAGGATAATTACTCTGCAATAATTAAAGCAAAATCAATTTCATATATATTAAATTTAATAAAGGATGATCTGTCAAAGGTTAATATTAAACATGACTTATTTTTCTCCGAGCAGACACTTATTAATTCAGGTGAGATTGACGAGTCTATGGAGCTGCTTAAAAAAAAGAATTTAATATATATAGGTAAATTACCTCAGCCTAAAAAAGTAATTGAAACTGAACATGATGAGAGGGAACAAGAATTATTTAAGTCTACAACCTTTGGAGATGATATGGACCGTGCGATCTCAAAAGAAGATGGCTCGCACACATATTTTGCCTCAGATATTGCTTATCACAATAATAAGCTAAATCGAGGCTTTAATAAGATGATAAATATATGGGGTGCCGATCATTCAGGTTATGTAAAAAGAATGAAAGGTGCAGTTGATGCGCTATCTGATAATAAAGCAAATATTGATATCTTATTGTGTCAATTAGTGAAATTACTAAGAGACAATAAGCCTGTTAAAATGTCAAAGAGGAATAATGATTATATAACAATAGGTGAAGTTGTGGATGAAGTTGGATCAGACCCTATCCGTTTTATGATGATATTCCGAAAAAGTGATGCACCATTAGATTTTGACTTTGTGAAAGTGTGCGAAAAATCAAAAGAAAATCCAGTTTTTTATGTTCAATATGCATTTGCCAGAATAAATTCTGTTTTTAGAAATTGGAGTCATTTGAATGAATATAATTTTCTAGATTACATTAAAAGTCATTCCACTGATTTCAATCAATTAATTCATGAGAGCGAAATTGATTTAATAAAAAAAATTTCCTACTTCCCAAACTTATTAATTAATGTTGTTGAAACAAATGATATTCATAAAATCGCATATTATTTACACGAAATAGCTTCTGATTTTCATTCTTTGTGGAATCTAGGGAATGATAATACAAGCATGAGATTTATAAGTGAAAATGAGAATATTACTCATCAGCGAATGGTATTACTGTATGTAATTTCTAAAATACTTGAAAGCGGCCTAGACCTATTAGGTGTTGCGCACCCAAAAAAAATGTAGAGGTTATATGCTCGTGAATTTATTAAACTTGAATAAAAAATTGATTATAATTCTACTAATAGGTATTTTATCTCTGGTGGTTGTATGGATATTCCTTCTAAAAGACGATGATATCTTTTATGTCTACATGGATGATTCTTATCCATTCAAATCTTACCCAGAGTTTACTGAAGAAAAAGATGAAAATGATCTGAAAGTATATACAAAGATTGTTTATCCGGACCTTGTGGATAACGATGAATACAAAATTATTGATAAATCTTATACCGATGGCTCTGAATTAGATATCGCTGAGGAGTCATTAACATTTGAATATAAGGAAAACGTAATAGAATACAATGAGGATGATGTTCTTTTAATTGAAGCTATAGAACTTTTAGATCCAAAGAAGCCTTCTTCTCAAACATATGGTATTTACGAAAAAAAACCAATAGTTGTTAAAACAGTCTTACTAGATGATAAATTTAACATCCTTGATAAAGAATTTAGTGATCAATTTTTTATACAAGAAAATTCAATAGAAAAATCAATCCAAGAAAATACTGTTATCATACAAGAGCCTACAATAGATACGGTTCAGTTGAATGACAATTTAAATATATTAAGTAACGAAGATCAGAGTAAATTTTATTTAAAAGATAATGATAAACCATCTAAAATTATCTTGGAATACCAAGGTGTAGATATAAATGAATCACTTTTAAACCTTTTGTCAGAAAATAGCCCCACAGTATTCTCACAAGTTGAAGTCGTTAGCACTGATGACCAAATATTTATTTCTGATTTCTCTAATGAAAACCAAGCAGAGAATAATCCTAATATTATGAATCAGGCTCAAGAATCGATTAGTAATATACAAATTGCTTATAATTATCCAATTCCAAAACCAGATAATTTAACTATACCATCTCAAAGATCTGAAATTTTGGAGGAATTTGATCTCGAAAATAATAAGGATAAAATAGACTATGCAAGATCTTATTATGGAGTTCAAGTTTCCTCAGTAAAGTCACGTTTGGAGGCAAATAAATTCTATGAAAACTTATTTTTTAATTATGGAGATATATTAAATAAGGATAATCAATCTCATTTGAATTTAACCAAACAAGAAGATTTAGGTAGCCTTGGTGTGTGGTATAAGTTACGTATTGGTCCTTTCGATAATCGTTCTTTAGCAAAAAAATTATGCTCTTCTTTACGTGATGAGGGATTGCAAGGCTGTATCGTGGTTGAATTGGAATAATATGTTAGTTACACCTCTTGTCTTAGGTCTGGAATCCAGTAGACTAGATAACGAAGAAGTTAATTTGATTAAAAAAATAAACCCGTTTGGGGTAATTCTTTTTTCAAGAAATATTATTGATAAGAAACAATTAAAAAACTACATAAGTGATATTAAGAAAAAAATTAGTCCAAATATTCATATCTTTATAGATCAAGAAGGGGGCGATGTACAAAGGCTTAGAACCCCAGATTGGAAAAATTATCCATCATTTAAAAAAATTGGTGAAATTTATAGTTTATCAAATCATAATGCAAGTATGCTGTCTTACTGTGTCGGAAGATTAATATCTGAAGAACTTATGGAGCTCGGTATTGATATAAATTGTTCTCCCTGCATTGATATACGAAAACCATACACAAATAATTTTTTAGTAAATAGAACCTTTTCAAAAAATCCAAATATAGTCATAACCCTTGCACAAGAAATGATTCGTGGTTTCACGGATTCTGGAATTATTCCAATTTTAAAACACATACCAGGTCATGGGAGAGCAACAATTGATAGTCACAAGGGTCTACCAGAGGTAAACTCGGAACTACAGGAATTATTACAAGATGACTTTGTAACTTTTAGAAAATTAAGAAATGTTCCAATGGCAATGACAGCGCATATTAAATATACACAAATAGATAACTTACCGGCTACTTTTTCAAAAAAAATAATTCAAATTATAAGAGAGAATATTAAATTTGGTGGCTTAATTATATCTGATGATATTAATATGGAAGCCTTGAATGGTTCTTTGGAAAGAAAAATAATAGATTCCCTAGATGCGGGATGTGATATCGTACTTCATTGCTCAGGCAATAATTTAGAAATACTAAATTTTATTGAGAAAATTCCAAAAATTGATAGATCTATAATTGATAAATCTCTTGATAAATCAAAATTATTCCAAAAAGATGAGGATTCAATGACGATAGATGATGTAATTAATAATTATTATTCTATATTAGATGAATACAACATCATTTTGTAAAGATTAGATGTGATTGAAGCAATAGAAAAAAATTATATTAATCAAGAAGATAATCTATATCTGGACATAGATGGTTTTGAGGGTCCAATTGATTTGTTACTCTCTCTTGCAAGAGAACAGAAGCTAGATCTAATCGAAATATCAGTCTTCGAGCTTGCCAAGCAATATATTAATTATATTAACATTCAAGTTGATCTTAAGATAGATATTGCTGCGGATTATTTAGTAATGGCATCTTGGCTTGCTTACTTAAAGAGTAAATTATTATTACCGTCAAGTGGTGAAGAAGAGGGTGAAGAATATTCAGCAGAAGAACTTGCAAGTCAGCTCTCTCATAGAATTCGAAGATTGGAAGCAATGAAAATAGCATCATTTGGTTTATTCGATAGGCCAATAATTAATAGGGATGTTTATTTACGGGGTATGCCTGAGGAAATTGATGAAATTAAAAAATTAACATACCAAACTACACTATTTGACTTAATCAAATCATATATTGAGAAACAAGATTCTTACGTACCCCAGAAACTCCATATATATAAACTTAATTTTTTTAGTATTGATAATGCAAGAGTCTTCTTATCTCAGATATTCAATAAATTCAATAATTGGATAAACTTTATTAATATTTTTAAAGATATTTCTCCTATGGCAAATAAAAAAACTAATATAGCTAGTTCATTTAGCGTACTTTTAGATTTAGTTAGTGAACAAAAAATCAAAACTAAACAGGAGACCGTATTTGGCGATATATATATAAAAGAGAATAATAAGGATGAGCCGGTAGAATGAAAAAAAATTTTCTGTCTAATCTTACGTTCAAATCAAATATAAAAAAAATCAAGGAAAATTCGGATTATGAATTTGATGATCTCAATCTGATAGAAGCAATTGTTTTTGCAAGTCGTGAGCCAATCCATACAGATTATTTAATAACTAAGATATCTCAAAATAGTAAAAGCTATTTAAATGATTTGTTAGAACAAATGCGTATACGTTATCAAAATAATGGTGTTAATTTCATATATAATGATAATTATTGTGTCTTTAAAACGGCTCCATCATTGAAAGACGCTTTGATAGATGAGTTTGAGGAAACAAAGGAATTATCAAGAGCTGCAAAAGAAACACTTGCAATTATTGCTTATCATCAACCAACGACAAGAGCCGAAATTGAAGAAATTAGGGGTGTTTCATCAAGTAAAGGGTCACTTGATATTCTTTTGGAGTGTAATTGGGTTGAAATCAGTGGAAAAAAAGATATACCTGGGCGACCACTTCTTTACAGAACTACCAAAAAATTTCTTTTAGATTTCAATCTTGCTGATATAAATGAATTACCAAATTTAAGTGAACTTAAACGAGAGGGATTATTAGCATCTTATCAAGAATGATAATATTCTAAATAAATAGTTTTAATAATTAAATGAAAAAAATAGTAAATTATATATGCGCCCCAAGATTAAGGGTAGATTCTGTATCAAAGAATTTTAATGATAAAAACATATTAAACAATGTAAGTTTCAGTTTATATCCAGGCGAAGTACTCTGTCTCTTGGGAGCCTCGGGTTGTGGTAAAACTTCTTTATTAAGAATTATTGCAGGTTTAGATAAATATTTTGATGGAAATATTTTAATCAACGAAGAAATAATATCCTCAAACAGTATTTATATTCCGCCCGATAGAAGACCCATCAGTATGCTTTTTCAAGACTACGCTCTATTTCCTCATATGACAGTGGAAGAAAATATAAAATATGGACTTAAGGAGCTAAGAAAGGACCAAAAAACCTTCAAAGTAAATAAGATAATAGATGATCTTGGATTAACAGACCATAAAGGTAAATATCCTCATGAATTATCTGGAGGTGAGCAGCAAAGAGTGGCACTAGCACGGGCAACTGCGCCCGAACCAATTATCCTACTTATGGACGAGCCATTTAATGGCCTTGATAGATCTTTGAGGGAGTACGTCAGGGAAGAAACAATATCAGTATTGAGAAATAGTGAGGCCGCAGTAATCGCTGTAACACATGATCCTGAAGAGGCTATGATTATGGGGGATAGGATAGCTCTAATGCGGGATGGACAGATTGTTCAAGTTGGAACTAATGAGGAGATGATATTCAATCCTATTGATAAATATACCGTTAATACTTTTTCAAATGCCAATGCATACAAATCAAAAGTTGATGCAAAGAAAGTTATCACACCAGTCGGTGAATTTGATGTAAATGATTTAAAGGAAGGTGATAATGTTGAAGTTCTGATCAGGGATGTTGCCTTTAATATTACAAATGCTACTGAGAAGAATAGCTATATTGTAAAACAGATTGATTTTACAGGTGAGAAATCTAGAATTCTACTAACACCCAATGACTCAAACGATATTATTAAGATAGTTATTCCCGGAAAATCACAAATAAAACCTGATGATAAGATTGGCTTGTCTATTGATAATCGTTATGTACATGTTTTTAATTAGAAGGGTATTAAATTGAATTGCAATCAAAAAATTAAAATCAAAAATAAAGTAATATCTAATGAAGATCCACTAACAATTATCGCAGGGCCGTGTGCAGTGGAAAGTGAAGAACATTGTCTCTTTATGGCCGAGTCATTAAAAAAAATTTCACTTGATATGGGTTTTAATCTAATCTTTAAATCATCCTTTGATAAGGCAAATAGAACAAGTGCCAATGGGAAAAGAGGGCTGGGAATCGAGTCTTCAATAGATATTTTTAGTAAGATAAAAAAAAATATGAATTTACCTATTCTTACAGATGTTCACGAAACATATCAATGTGATATGATAAAAGATTGTGTGGATATTATCCAAATACCAGCTTTTCTTGCAAGGCAAACAGATTTAATTACGGCTGCAGCAAGTACAAATAAGATTATTAATATTAAAAAATCTCAGTTTATGGCGCCATGGGATATACAACATGCAGTAGATAAGGTTTTGTCGACAGGTAACAAAAATATATTATTAACAGAGAGGGGAGTCTCATTCGGTTACAATAATTTAGTTGTAGATTTTAGGTCCCTTCAAATAATGCGAGATATGGCAATCCCTGTAATATTTGATGCAACACACTCTGTACAGCTACCTGGAGGTGGTTCTGGAAAAAGTGGTGGACAGAGAGAGTTTGTTGAAACGCTTAGTATTGCAGCTGTTTCAACTGGTATAGCATGCTTATTTGCTGAAGTTCATGATAAGCCAGAAAATGCAATATCTGACTCAGATAATCAATTAAATCTCAAAGATTTTCAAATTTTAATTGAAAAATTACTAAAATTTGATGATCTTGCAAAAAGAATATCATAGATAATTAGGAATAATTCATATGTCAAAAATCACTAATGTTATTGGAAGAGAGATAATAGATAGCCGCGGTAATCCCACAGTAGAAGCTGATATTGTATTAGAAAGTGGAATAAGATCAAGATATTCAGTACCTTCTGGTGCTTCTACGGGTGTACATGAGGCTGTTGAATTGAGAGATGGTGATGATAGATTTCATGGGATGGGTGTCCTAAATGCCGTTAAAAATATAAATGAATCCATAAAATATGCTCTAATAAACACAGACCCCGGCGATCAAGAAAATATAGATAAAATTTTAATAGATCTTGATGGGTCAAATAATAAGGGAAATATTGGAGCAAATGCAATATTGGCTGTGTCACTAGCTGTTGCGAAGGCTGCTGCACTAGATGCTAATCAGCCACTCTATCAATATTTATCAAAAGATAAAAAATACACATTACCTGTGCCTATGATGAATATTTTAAATGGAGGTGCGCATGCCGATAACTCAATTAATATACAGGAGTTTATGATTATACCAGCTGGGTTTGATAGATTTAAGGATGCACTAAGAGCTGGTGCGGAAATATTTAGGTCATTAAAGGATAACTTAAAATTAGCGTCTTTAAGTACTTCTGTTGGCGACGAGGGTGGATTTGCGCCAAATTTAAAATCAACAAGCGATGCAATAGAAATCATAATTAAGTCAATAAGCTCTGCCGGATACAGGGCAGGTGAGAATATATTTCTCTCATTAGATGCGGCTTCGAGTGAGTTTTATAAAAAAAATTCTTATAATATTGAACCCGATGAACCATCTTTAAGTAAGGAAGAGTTAGTAGATTTTTATGATGGTTTAATAAGCAAATATCCAATAATTTCAATTGAGGATGGTATGTCAGAAGATGATTGGGATGGTTGGTCAATTTTAACCAAAAAACTCGGCCATAAATGTCAATTAGTGGGTGATGATTTATTTGTAACCAATAAAGATAGATTGAAAAAGGGGATAAAAGATACCATAGCTAATTCAATTTTAATAAAAGTTAACCAGATTGGCACATTGTCAGAAACTTTGCAAACAATGGACATCGCTAAAAATTCAAATTACAGTTGTGTTATATCACATAGATCAGGGGAAACAGAAGATACTACAATAGCTGATTTGTCTGTAGCCTCAAACTCGGGTCAGATTAAAACAGGCTCACTTTCAAGATCAGATAGAACGTCAAAATATAATCAATTACTTCGTATTGAGGAAGAACTTGGTAAAAACGCTTACTTTGGTGGTCTTAAAGAATTTAAAGACTATATTTAATTAAATATTAAATTCTAATTCGTATAATTAATAATGTTTTTTATAAGATTAAAAAGATACATATCATTCTTAATATTACCGACATTATTAATGTTGTTTTTATCTTACATATCATATCATACGTTTATAAGTAATTCTGGCCTTTCAAAGAACCAATACTTGAAGACTAAATTAACAAACATTAATAATGAGTTGTTACTGGTCAGGTCTGAAAAATTAAGAATTGAAAAACATATCTCTTTACTAAAAAAAGATATTGATGCAGATATGTTAGATGAGAAGGCAAGAAAAATACTTTATTATGCCCATCCAGATGAACTTATAATAAACATATCTAAAAATCAATAAAGTCGAATGATCGTTCTGTTATTGTAATATTTTATATATTTTTTTGGTTATTCGTGTATAATAAATTGTAATTTCAATATAATCTGATTCATAAAATATAGAATGACTAAAAAACCACACAATAACAAAAGCTCAAACCTCAGAAAAAAGCAATTATTAGATGCTTACAATAAGATGCTTCTAATTAGAAGATTTGAGGAAAAAGCTGGACAGTCATATGGGTTGGGTAAGATAGGTGGTTTCTGTCATTTATATATTGGTCAAGAGGCTGTTGTTGTTGGTTTGCAGATGTGTATAGAAAAAGGTGATCAAGTAATTACAACTTATAGAGATCATGGTCATATGCTGGCCTGTGGAATGGATCCAAAGGGTGTTATGTCTGAATTATATGGACGCATTGATGGATACTCTAAAGGAAAAGGTGGGTCCATGCACATGTTTTCAAAGAAAAGTAACTTCTATGGTGGGCACGGGATAGTCGGTGCATCTGTTCCTTTAGGAACGGGTCTAGCATTCTCAAATAAATATCGAAATAATAATGCCGTTACATTGATTTATTTTGGAGACGGTGCTGCAAATCAGGGACAAGTTTATGAGAGCTTTAATATGGCAAAATTGTGGAATCTTCCTTGTATATATATTATTGAAAACAATAGATATGCAATGGGTACTTCTGTTCAAAGATCATCAGCGCAAAAAGATCTCTCGCAAAGAGGGGTAAGTTTTGGTATTGAGGGGGAGCAGGTAGATGGCATGGATATTGATTCAGTTGTTGAGGCAGGTAAAAGAGCAGTTGATAAAGTGCGAAATAACCAAGGGCCTTACATTTTAGAGATGCTCACATACAGATATAGGGGGCACTCAATGTCTGATCCCGCACAATATAGAACTAGGGATGAGGTCAAAGAAGTAAGAGATTTTTCAGATCCAATTGAGAATGTTAAAAATAAAATAATTTCTAAAAAGTATGCTTCTGAAGATGATATAAAAAAAATTAATAATGAGATAAAAAATATTGTAGATATCTCTGCTGAATTCGCATCTAAAAGCCCTTTGCCACCAAGTGAAGAGCTATTTAAAGATATATACATTTAGTATTTTTGGTAAATATATGAAGATAGAAATTTTAATGCCTGCTATGTCACCTAGTATGAATGAAGGTGATTTAACAAAATGGTTTATAAAGGTGGGTGATTACCTTCGTGTAGGCGATCCAATTGCAGAAATACAAACCGATAAAGCTGCAATGGATATCGAGTCAGACTCTGAAGGTACGGTCATCGAACTACTCGTTCAAGAGGGCCAAGAAAAGATATCCGTTAAAACACCAATTGCTGTTTTAGATAATAATACTGAAAAACTTAGGGGTAAATTATTCACAAATACAATTGATGATCAGACTAAAGCTGTAAAAAAAATAGAAGAAAATAATATAACTAAAGTTTCTAGCCCAAACGAAACTGTTACAACAAGAGAAGCACTCCGTGATGCAATGGCTGAGGAGATGCGAATTGATAATGATGTTTTTGTCATGGGTGAAGAGGTTGCGGAATATCAGGGTGCATACAAAGTTACACAAGGTTTGCTTCAAGAGTTTGGTTCCACAAGGGTCATAGATACACCAATAACAGAAAATGGATTCACAGGGATTGCTATTGGGGCATCCTTTGCAGGTTTAAAGCCAGTTGTTGAATTTATGACTTTTAATTTCGCACTACAAGCAATGGATCATATCATAAATTCAGCGGCTAAGACACTCTATATGGGAGGTGGTCAATTAAACTGTCCAATAGTCTTTAGAGGACCTAATGGTGCTGCCGCTCGTGTTGCCGCACAACACAGTCAAGATTTAACCGCATGGTTTTCCCACATACCCGGCTTAAAAGTTGTGTCACCATATTCAGCAAATGATCATAAAGGTCTATTAAAGGCAGCTATCAGAGATCCAAACCCAGTAATCTTTCTAGAGAATGAAATACTATATTCTGAAGCTGGTTATATAACATTAAAAGACAACGAAATTATACCAATTGGAAAAGCGAATATCCTAAGGGAAGGCGAAGATGTAACATTAGTATCACATTCTATAAATCTGAAATTATGTGAAAATGTTGCTACTATACTTATGAAAGAACAAATATCTTGTGAAATAATTGATTTAAGAACAATTAAACCTTTAGATAAGGATACAATTGTAAAATCGATTATGAAAACAAATAAATGCGTTGTCGTTGAACAGGGTTGGTCTCAGTCTGGAGTATCCTCTGAAATTATATCTGTTATAATGGAAGAGGCATTTGACTGGCTTGATTCTCCCGTACTCAGGGTGACAGGAAAAGAAGTGCCTATGCCTTACGCTGAAAATCTTGAAAAAATGGCACTACCAAGTAAGGAAGAATTGATTGATGCTATTAAGAATATTCTTTGATCGGAGAGTGTAATGTCTATTAAAATTTATATGCCAGCTCTTTCTCCAACAATGGAAATGGGTAACTTAGTTAAGTGGTTAAAAAAAGAGGGTGACTCTATTTCTTCTGGTGAAATTATTGCTGAGATTGAAACTGATAAGGCACTAATGGAGTATGAGTCTGCGGATGATGGAGTTCTTGGAAAAATTCTAATTGCTGAAGGAACAAATGATGTGAAAGTAAATTCACCCATAGCTATTCTTCTTGAAGAAGGAGAAAGTGTTGATGATCTTGATAATATTGATAAAAAAATAAGTATCAATGATAAGACTGAAACTTCCCAAGATGAAGTTTCAGCTGATGCGCAATTAACTTCGAATGACGAGCAAGAAAAAGATATGCCTCTAAATGCAAATGAGGGTGATATTGACTCTTCAAATAATAAAAAGAAAAGCCAAGTTGATTTAGATATTGAAAGAAAATATATAAGCCCACTTGCTAAAAGAATTGCTGAAGAAAATAATATTGATACAAGAAAAATATCAGGCTCTGGGCCAAACGGACGTATTGTTAAAAAAGATATTCATCAACATATTAATAGTGAGTCAACTGGTGTCGATGTTACTGATCATGAGTCGATCGTTTCATTATATAACGCTTCTAATTATAGCGAAAAAATAAATGATAATATGAGGTTAGTTATAGCAAAAAGATTAGAAGAATCTAATTTGCAAATACCATCTTATACACTAAACTTAGATTGTAGTATTTCTAAATTGAATAAAGTAAGAAATTCAATGAATGAGCATTTTGATAATCATCAAAGGTTATCAATAAATCACTTTATTATAAAAATTACTTCAATGGCTATGATAAAAGTTCCAGAAGTGAATTCTACTTGGATTAGTGATAAAACTCTTGTTCATAAAAATACTGATATTGGTATTGCTGTAGCGATTGAAAATGGACTAATCACCCCAATTATTAGAGACGTACAGAGTAAAGGGCTATCAACTATTAGAGATGATATGAAATTATTAGTAGAAAAGGCACGAGATAAAAAGCTATCCCCTAGTGAATATCAGGGTGGGACTATATCAATCTCTAACTTAGGTGCATATGGTATTAAAAATTTTACTTCGATTATTAACCCACCTCAATCTTCAATATTATCAATTGGTGCCTCAAGAAAAATTCCTGTTATTGAAGAAGAGGCTGTTGCAATAGATGAGGTAATTTCTATAACTTTGACTGCAGATCATAGATTAATAGACGGCGCTGTTGGTGCTAATTTTATTTCTTATATGAAGGAAATAATTGAGAATCCAAATCTAATGTTGCTGTAATCTTATTAAAAAATGGAGAATAGTATGGAATATGATTATGATGTAGTGGTTATTGGTTCAGGTCCAGGAGGATATGTCGCTGCAATAAGAGCAGCTCAACTTGGTCATAAGACAGCAATAATTGAAAAAGATAAACTAGGAGGTATTTGCCTCAACTGGGGGTGTATACCAACAAAAGCTCTCTTAAAATCATCTGAAATATATACAACTATGAAGAAGTCCGATTATTATGGAATTACTGCAAAGAATGTATCTTTTGATTTTGAAAAAGTTATTAGTCGTTCACGCGGTGTCGCAAAAACACTTTCTGATGGAATAGCATTTTTATTGAAAAAAAATAAAATTACTCATATTTCGGGTTCTGCTGAATTGATTGATAAAAATTATATTAAAATTGATAATAATGGTAAAGAAAATCAATTGAGTTCCAAATTTATAATTTTATCAACTGGCGCAAGGCCCCGTGAACTTCCATCAATTAGTTTTGATGAGGATATATGGTCCTATAAAGATGCTATGACACCGACTAATTTACCTAAATCTCTGACTGTTATTGGATCAGGAGCTATAGGTATCGAATTTGCAAATTTTTATAATGCTCTTGGCGTAACTGTTGATGTCGTTGAGCTAGCCAACCGGATCTTACCAAATGAAGATGAGGAAGTATCCGAATATGCTATGAAAGATTTTGAAAAACAAGGTATAAATTTCCATTTACATACAACTGTTCAAGATGTTGAGAAAATTAAGTCCGGCTGCAAATTGACAATAAAATCAAATACAGAAGATAAAACTTCAACACTCAAATCAGACAAAGTAATACTTGCAGTTGGTATCACTGGTAATATTGAAAATATTGGCTTAGAAAATTTAGATATTAAATGTGAAAATGGTCATATCGTTACGAATGGCCATATGCAAACAAATATTGAAAATATATACGCAATAGGGGATGTCACTGGTGCACCATGGTTAGCTCATAAAGCATCCCATGAAGGTGTCTTATCAATAGAACATTTATCGCACTTAGACCCATCTGCAATAAATAAATATAATATACCAGGATGTGTATATTCAAACCCTCAAATTGCTTCTATTGGATTATCAGAAACTAAGGCAAAAGAAGCATATAAATCAATTAGAGTTGGAAGATTTCCATTGCTTGCTAATGGAAAAGCAAAGGCCATTTCCAGTGAAAGTGGTTTTGTTAAAGTCATCTATGATGATAATACTGGTGAATTACTGGGTGCTCATATGATTGGTGACGGGGTAACCGAACTTATCCATGGTTATGCCATTGCTAAGAATATGGAAGCAACTGAGGAAGATGTTATAACAACAATTTTTCCTCATCCAACTATTTCAGAATCACTACATGAGGCAGTATTAAATGCTTACGATATAGGAATACATTATTAATGGTAAATTTAATTGATAATCTAAGTGATAAATCTGTACTACGTCATCCGCACTTAAAAAACAAAAGTAATAACGTTAGCGTTGATAAACCTGATTGGATTAAGGTCAGGTATAAAAATAGTGACGGATATAATTACACAGCTAAGTTAGTTAAAGAACTAAATTTAAATACTGTTTGTCAAGAGGCAGCATGTCCTAATATATCTGAATGTTGGGATCAACGCCATGCGACTTTTATGATTATGGGTGATACTTGTACTAGGGCTTGTGCTTTTTGTAACGTAAAAACCGGTATACCCAATGCATTAGACTCAAAAGAACCTGAAAAAATTGGGTATGCTGTTGAACAAATGAACCTACGTCACGTAGTAATTACATCTGTTGACCGTGACGATCTTGCGGATGGAGGAGCCAAACACTTTTCCGAAGTTATTAGATCAATACGAGATAAATCGCCAGATACTACAATAGAAATATTGACACCGGATTTTCTAAGAAAAGAATCTGCACTTGGAATAATTTCTGACTCTAATCCCGATGTTTTTAATCATAATCTTGAAACCGTGCCCGCTCTTTATCTTAAAATACGACCAGGGGCTAGATATTTTCATTCATTAAGTATATTAAGGGATATAAAGCAAATGAATGCTGATATTTATACAAAATCTGGTATTATGGTTGGCCTTGGCGAAACAAGAGACGAAGTCCTTCAGGTCATGGACGACTTAATTAGTGCAAATGTAGATTTTTTAACGATTGGACAATATCTACAACCTTCTCCAAAACATGCTCCTGTGAAAAAATATGTTACACCAGATGAATTTAAGAGTTATGAGACAATTGCAAAGGCAAAAGGATTTAAGATGGTATCGGCGAGTGCATTCACAAGGTCCTCGTACCATGCCGATGATGATTTTGAACAACTAAAAGAGAACAATCGTAAGATAAATCTTCATAATCCACTCTAAGTTAATGAAATCAAAGCAAGTTGAAAAAAATGTCTTATACAATGCTAGGTCAATGTTTGAGTTAGTCTCAGATGTTGAAAAATATCCTTTATTTGTTCCCGCCTGTAAATCACTGAAAATTATTAATAAATATGAGAAGGAAGAAATTACTTATATCGATGCAACTATGAGGGTCGGTTATGGGATCCTTAATGAATTTTTTACGTCTCACATCACTATAAATAAACATAATTTTACTATTGATGTGGTTAACAAAGATGGTCCATTTGTTAAATTGAATAATTATTGGAAATTTGAAGATGAAAAACAAGGCTGCAAAATAAAATTTAATATTGAATTTGAAGCAAAACAATCTTTAACTGGATCTATTATAAATCTTATGTTTGAAAAAGTTTTTTTAAAATACATGGATGCATTCGAGAAAAGAGCTCATCAAATATTTAAATAATCTATTAAATTATTCAAAAGCGTAATTGCCTCTATAAGAGTAGCTTCGCGGATCTGCGATCTTCCTATATTTCCAAAGTTATATTCGTTACAAATTGTTTTTGTCGAATGAGACGCAGATATAAATACAAGACCAACATCTTTATTTGAGTCATCAGAATTTGGTCCCGCTATACCAGAAACAGCAATGGAAAGCTGTATTTTTGGATTGATCTTTAATAAGTTTTTTGACATTGAAGAACAGACTTGACTACTTACGGCACCATGCATTTCTAACTCTTCAGGATTTATATTGAGAAACTTTATTTTTGCATCATTAGAATAAGATACAATGCCCATGTCAAATATTTGTGATGAGCCTGGGATATTAGTAATTGTTGAAGATATCAAGCCACCAGTGCAGGACTCGGCGGTTCCAATATTATAGTTAAATTTTATACACTTTTTCATTAAATCTAATGATAAGTCATTTAAATTATTC
>TARA_B100001057_G_scaffold458371_2_pt1 | contig 21143 bp, 8 predicted proteins | sample TARA_B100001057 | Tara Oceans TARA_B100001057 (sample SAMEA2621839) | marine metagenome | biome: marine biome (ENVO:00000447); feature: surface water layer (ENVO:00002042); material: "saline water (ENVO:00002010), including plankton (ENVO:xxxxxxxx)" | depth 5 m
AACCATCTATGGCCCTCGCCGCAGCAAGGACAATGCTATTTACCGCTTCGACCCGCGAACCCATCGCCTTGAGATTGTTTCCCGGCTTCCACCCGGCGGAAACCCCTGGGGCTACGCCATCAATCGCTGGGGAGAACATCTCTATGTCGCTCGGCACAACAACGCATCTCTCATCAACCAGCCCGAGTCAGGTAACGTCGCCAATGCCAGTTACGGAAATCCCGACAACCGTAACTGTGGTCAGGAGTTCATCTCGAGCAGGCACTGGCCTGATGAGTTTCAGGGAAAGGTATTCTCGAACCAGTATAAGAACTTTCAGGGTGTTCTGCTCCATGATTGGACCGAGAACGGAACGACATACAACCACAAAAGGCTCGGCAAGGTCTTTGAAGCACACAACAAAGCATGCATCCCCGTCGATCTTGAACTCGGTCCGGAGGGCGCGCTCTACGTCGCCGACTGGTATAATCCAGTACTCGGCCATATGCAGTATTCCCTCCGCGACGAAAGGCGGGACTCAAGCAAAGGCCGTATCTGGCGGGTTACCTGGAAAAATCGCCCGCTGGATACCCAAGCCAAGATCGTGGACGCCAGTGCAGGAGAACTCCTCGACCTTCTCAAAGCCTACGAAGATCGCAACAGATACCGCGCTCGACGCGTCCTATGGAACCTGCCCGAAGAGACTCTCCGTCCCGCGCTTAAAAAATGGCTGGCCGCGCTCGATTCGACAGACGCCAACCATGCTCACCACCTCACCGAAGCCCTCTGGCTACATCAACAACGGGGCTGGATTAATGCGAAACTCTTCGAACAAGTCTCCACCCACCGCGACTATCACTGCCGGGCGGCTGCCGCGCATCTACTCCGTCACTGGTCTGACAATCTTCCCGACGCCGATCGTCATTTCCTTCGTTTGGCAAACGATGCACATGCCAAGGTTCGTCTCGAAACCGTGGTCTCTTCCACCTGGGCGGACCCATCTATCGCAGTCAGAGTCATCGAACAGGCAGGCGATTACCCTCAGGACAACTACCTCAAATTCGCCATCACCAACGCTCGCAAGGCCCTCGGCCCTGCTCTGGAAAATCACCCTATGGCGATCCCGCCAGCGAAACTTGCCGCCCTGCCACTCAGCGAACTCGTCCTTAAGACTCTCATCCGCCGCCCCAAACTGGATTCTGAGCTTCGGCTCAAGGCCCTGCATCACCTCGCCAGTGAGGGGTCCAAAACAAAGGAGGAGGTATTAATTGAGATCATCGAACAGCTTGAACGAGAAGAGCGCCCCTCTCTTCAGGATTGGCTTACGATCCTCGACTCCACCACGGTGTCCTCCCCCGATGCTCTCGAGCCGTTGTCGAAATCAAAGAGCTCCAGCATCCGCCAAGCCGCCTTCGCAGCTCAGCTTCGATCCGGCAACCTCCCTTCTTTTCCTCTCGACCCCGACGCCCTCCGATCCATCGCCCGGATCGATTCCCTCGAGCTCAAACAATCCTATCTCGAACCCGCTCAAAAAGCCCTTTTTCTTCCCCGTGCTATGCAGGAAGCCGCCCTCTTCTGCCTAGGTCGCATCCCAGGAAACGACGTTAAGATCTTCAAGATCCTCGCCAAACACATCCTGAATCCGAATCTCACTGCAGCTGCAGCCGAGGCCGTCCTGGCACGACCCAAGGAGGGCTGGCCTCCACAAGAGAGCGCTACCCTGCTTCGCACTCTTCTTCCTGCCCTTGAGGCTACCCCCGTGGAGAAACGTGGCTCTCTTTCTTTCGAGCTCGCCTCCAAGCTCCTGAGGACCATCGCCACCCTCCGTAAGGCTTCCGGTGCTCTCGGCCGGATTCACTCCCTTCAATTGCTGCCAGTGGAGATCTCTACTGTTTCCGATCAACTTCGCTTCAATAAAGCCTCAATCCGACTTCCAGCCGACACTCCGGTCGAGCTTCGCTTGAATAATCCCGATGTCATTCAGCACAACCTCGTCCTGTGCGTTCCCGGCTCACTGGAAAAGGTCGGGCGCGCGGTTGACAATATGCTCGCCGATCCCAAGGCCATCGATCGTGATTGGATTCCTGATCTACCCGAAGTTCTCCATGCCACTCCGATGGCAAGCCCTTATCAGAAGGTGATCCTGCGTTTTCGCACTCCCCGGAAACCCGGCTCTTATCCTTTTCTCTGCACTGTGCCCGGCCACTGGCGCATTATGCAGGGAACGATGATCGTTGGCGAAGCGAGGACCTCATTATCCTCCGACAAAACGGACACCAAAGTGCTCATCCTCACCGGCGAGCCCGAATACGGGACGAGAGCATCCCTCAGTGAGCTTGGAAAGAAGATGGAACAAGAACACCAACTTAAGGTCACTCATCTCCAACTCAACCGCGCCACAAATCCCCACCACTTCCCAAATCTCTCCAAGCACCTTCCCGAAGCTGACCTTTTGATTCTCTCCCTTCGTTTTGTGAACCTCCAAGAGCCCCAATATAAAGCGCTCGATCAACATCTCAGCCAGAAACCTTTCATCGCTGTCCGCACTACCACGCACCTCTTTGATTTCCCCAAAGGCTCCAAACTAGAGGCTGAAAACCGAGCATTCCCAACTCGCCACTTTGGAACACCATACCGTGGTCACCACGGTCACGATTCGAGCCAGGTGAACTACGTCATGGCTTCAAAGCATCCCGTCATGACGGGCCTTGAACCACGATTCTGGACTCCCGACTTCCATTACGCGGTCAATCCGCTCGGGATAGAGTGCACCCCTCTCATGGTCGGACAGGGCCTAAAGGGCCGTCAACGAGCTGCCTTTAAAGAGGTCGGCGGGCACAACCACGTCATGGTTCTCTCCGCTGAAGACCAAGAACGCCTCAACGGCAGCCCCCACCCACTGGTGTGGACTGTCGATAGCATCCAGAACCGCCGCGCTCTCGTGACCACCATAGGTGCCCGAAAGAGCTTTGAAGACCCCAACGTCCAGCGGCTCTATCGCAACGCCGTCTTATGGTGCCTCGGGCGCACGGTCCCGGAATCCTTTTGATCCTGTATCCGGCCGCAGACTTCCTAATCAGTCAGACATTGCATGGAGAGCCTCCTCGATACCGGCTCCATCAAGCCTCTAAAACATGGTCTCTCCGCGAAATCACCCCATCCTTTCATGCAGGTGCAAGCGAGAGAACGAACTCAGGAGTGATTACTTTGGGGGATTTACCCCCGGGTGCGAAACAGGGTAAAAAGTCCTCATGCTTCAACCGAATCGCCGTCACTTCCTTGCTGCTACCGCCTCCCTCGGAGCGGGATACTGGGCAGGAACATCTCCCCGGGGCCGTGCCGCCTCTCCGAACGACAAGCTCAACATTGCCTGTATCGGAATCGGAGGCCAGGGAGGAGGCAACCTCGGGAAGGTTGCGGGAGAGAATATTGTGGCAGTGTGTGACGTGGACGAGAAGCGGGCCGGCAAGAACTGGACGCGCTTTCCAAAAGCGAGGCAGTACCGTGACTTCCGCAGGATGCTTGATGAAATGGAAAAGTCCATCGATGCGGTAGTGGTTAGCACTCCAGACCACACCCACTTTCATCCCGCACGGCAAGCCATGCTGATGGGCAAGCATGTCTACTGCGAGAAACCTCTGGCACATTCTGCATGGGAATGCCGGGAACTCACCCGGATCGCCAACGAGATGAAAGTGGCCACCCAGCTCGGAAACCAGCGCCACGCCAACGGCGGAATGCGTCGCACGGTAGAGGCAGTACAAAGTGGTATGATTGGAAAGATCAGAAAAGTCTATGCCTTTCAGGGAGGGAGCCGGGGGATGCCTGCGCTCCCGGAAGACTTCCCTGCTGTTCCCAGGCACTTGGACTGGAATCTCTGGCTGGGCCCCGCCAAGGTCAGGCCCTACAGCCCGGCCTACTGCCCTTACAACTGGAGATTCTGGTGGGACTTCGGGACAGGAGAAACAGGCAACTGGGGATGCCACACCCTCGATATTCCCTATTGGGCTCTCGGCCTGAGCCATGCGAAACGAGTAGACCTCGATGTTATCCCAGAAGCATCGGAGATTGATTCCCAACGAACTCCCAAGAGAATGCAAACCCGGCTTGAGTTTGCAGCTTCCGACGATGGCAAGCGGCCCGCGCTGTCCGTGCACTGGTGGCATGGCGGACCCCGTAAGGAGATATTCAGCAAATATGGGGCCGAACAGAAGATGGTCCTGTTTGTAGGAGAGAAGGGGACGATCTCAGCCGACTTCGGGGGATACACCGCCAGAATGTTTGACGGATCGAATCCAGTAGTGCCAGTGGAGTCAATCGCTCCCTCTCCGGGCTTCCATCAGGAGTGGATCGGAGCCGCTAAGGGTGGTCCGCGCGCAACGTGCGATTTTGTCGACTATAGCGGGCCACTCGCTGAAGGAGTTCTCCTGGCCAATGCAGCATGGCGCTCCGGGGGCGGGTTCGACTGGAACGCCAAGGCTTTCAAGCCAACTGGCAACGGGAAAGCGGAGGAGTTCATCCATTCCGAGTTCCGCGAGGGATGGAAAGTCTAGGGCCCCTTTGGATCAGTTTCCCCGCAAGCGAGCGAAATACGATTCTCCGCTGGAGTTGACAGGACTGGCAAGGCGCAGACTCACGGTGACAGTGCCATCTCCATTGTCGACTTGGGTCAGCAGTTCGGTCAGGCCCGGGTCAGATGACCAGGTCACGAGGTCGCTGGAAATCTCAACGGTAAGAGCACCTAGAGCACTGAGATTCTGTTGGTAAGTGAGAACGAGGTAGCTTTCTCTCACACCATCTATTTCTAAATTCTCGACCTCGATCCGGGGTCCCGGAGCATCCGAGGCAAGATCCGGTCGCGACCCATAGAGAAACTCGAGGAAGTTACTGATGCCGTCGAGGTCGTCGTCGTTGCCGGGACCACCCGCCAGGTCGTAGCCAACGGCCCAGGCAGCATAGTCAGTTCCGGCAGCCTCGGGTGTTCCCGGTGAGCCCCCCGTTGTACGGCTGGCAACCCAACTGGCCGCGAGTCCGGGGTCTGGATCGCTCGCGGGATTGACGAGCACGAGGCTTGGCCCGTCCCCATCAGCCGGAGCAGGCCAAGGTGGTTGATCGTTATAGCTGAAGCTGTGAACAGGATCAGAATCTGCTCCCAGGAGGATAATTCGCTCCCCATCGTTACTGAGGCGCCCTGAATATTCAAACCACTGGGTTGCGGGCAGCACACCGTAGCGCGCCTCATAGGCAAGCTGGTTCCGCAAAAGAAGCACCCTCTCGCCGGGAGAGAGGACCGTATTATCAGGGAAGGAGAAGTTAACGCCTGCGCTGAAGCGCACGCCCGTGAGATCGATTGCCCGTGACCCGATATTGAGAAATTCAAGAAACTCATAATCATCCCGGTCGTCACTCACCGTTGATTCCTCCGGTGTGGCAGGATCGGCGGGATGATAATGCATTTCTGCAACAACAAGATTTCCGGCCCCCGCAGGCTCGGTATCAAGAGTAAACAGCGCTTCGTTCAGAGCACTCCATTCTCCTGTATCATTGTTGTAGGCGCGGGCTCGTAGCCTCGCCGGTTCACTTAGGAAGAGAGGGTCTGAAATATTCTCTCCGCCTCCCCCACCCCCCGCCGTGGTCTCACCGCGTAGAACAAGATCCATGCGCATGTCGGAGCTGGTTCCACTTCCCTGATGCACCTCCACCGCAATGGTGTTTGTTCCTGCCCGAAAGGCAGTTGTTGGAATGGTGTAATCGGACCACGCGTCCTCACTGCTGGTAGTGCTACTGGCATACTGGTCATAGGGTGCCCCAGCGGGAAGGTTCGGGGTGCGGATGATCTCAGAACCGTTAAGATACACCGCCGCGGCGTCGTCATATTTCAACCGAAGCGTGAACCGAAGAAATAGGGATGGATCTGGAACGTTAATCGCTGTTCGGAAATAGGTGGTAGCATACTTATTGCTACTGCTGGGGCCAAAGGAGACCGTTGTTCCCGCCCCTTCTCCATCCGATCCATACCCCAGCTCGGACGGCCCCTCTTCCCATGAGGAATCGTCAAAGGCACTGACTCTCCAGCTCGTTCCCTGGTTGCTTCCGTCGTCGAGGAATTTCCAGAGATGCCCGGTAGTAATAAAGGTTTGTGGTGGGTCGACCTGATTGCCGCCGCCAAAGGAAGCGAGCGTAGCTATTGGGTTGGGCACTCCTCCCGGTAACCGGGGGTCACTTCCGTCGAGAGTATAGTAGATAGTGTCAGCGTCGGTTGACATTGTCAGAGGGGTAGTCGACAGGACAGAACCTCCATGCTGACTAAAGACGGGCGCAATGGTATCCGGATACATACCACTCGCCCTGAATCGACCGACCATAGTACTGGTGAGGCCCCTGAAGTGATTATTGACCAGATTCTGCTGGTAGTTGAGCCAGTCCTGATATTCGCGAAACTGATCTCCCCAACGCGCGGACTCGGCAATAAACCCCGGCCGGGCTTCATCAACACGCTTTTGCAGTCGCTCGATATTCTGAGATGGCGTCAGAGCCCCATCGTTGAAGAAGTGCATGTGGATGCGGTCAGCGACCAGCATGGCAAAGTCCGTGTTTCCATTGCGGAGTCGGGACATCAAATCCAGAGGCCCGGAACTGGTGACGGAGCGATTCGTGCTACGCAGGTAGCCATCGGCGTCCTTCATCTGGAAGCGAAAAGGCTGCCCCTGCGTCTTGGAGCCCAGCAACCTGACCTCGCTCTCCGAATCTCCGCTTACCCATAGCAGCATGAAGTCAATAAGGTTTGCGACATCGATATTGTTATTATTGTTTGCCCACGGATTGGATCCTGATGCCAGTGCCTTCGCCTCATTCCAGAAGACGCCGTCACCGTCGTAGACCTTTTCATCATTGCGGAATCCGTCATTGAGATTCACCGCGTCATAGTCCGCCTTGGGGCCTCCAAGATAGCTTGAGGCCATGTCAGCATTCCATCGCTCACGAAGATGATATTGCCCCCAGTAACTACCGTTGAGGTAGACGTGCACGAAGCGCCCGTGCGGAGCAAGATTGCCCATATCCAGCATGGAGTCATCAGTGAAGCGGTTGGACATGTAGGCCCCACGGGAGCGCATATCGTGGGACCCGCTGCGTAAATCCATAATGTCAAAGCGATCAGTCGGCGGGTAGTGTTTGTATTCGAATCCGTCGAAGATGGGATATTTGACTTTGGTCGCGCCGTATTGTGAGCGGAAGCCAATGCGAAAACTCTTCTTCCGGAAGTTGGTGTAGTAACCTCCGAAGTGCTTTAAGCCGGCGTTTTCCTGAAAACCGGCTCTGCCATCGGGAAAGATCATCTCCACGGACGTTGGCGACTCACTCCGGATATTGCTGCCCCCCTCATTCTGAAACGGACCAGGATTGTCCGTGACTATTGAAACAGTCGGCACGGCCTTCAGAGAATCCACCATCTGGGGCCCAAAGGTTGCCGACTGGGTAACGGAGGTGCGCATGCGAGACTGATTGACCACGTCCTCCGGAAACAGGTAGGTCTGAGTGTCGACATTGGTAGGTCTTAACCCGGCCTGGTGCGCCATGGCACGAACCACTGTTGTCCCGGTTATCTGAATGGGCCCAGTGTAGACCATCCCCCTTGTTGGGCTGGGCGGGCTTCCATCCAAGGTGTAGCGAATCTCAGCGCTCTCCGTGGAGGAGGTAACTTCAAGGGCAAAGGGGTCCTCAAAGAAACCACGATCAATATTAAATGAAGTGTCCCCGACAAACCCGTCAAACGTATCTCCATTGAAAGTCCGCGGCGAGGGCGAGGCCAGATAACCTGGCTCTCCGAGCGACGGATCCGTAATCCTCGTGCCCCTAATCTCTGCAGTGATCAGCATGTCCGAACTGGTGATGCCGTCATTCAGCCCGTGAATGGCGAGAACATTCGCACCAGGCCTCAGTCTGTTCACAAACGAAGTGATATCCCAGTCAAGGAACGTTACCGCCTCCCCATCCGAGTGATTGCCGGTTGCCTCAGAATTCCACGTTAATCCGCCAGGTGCGTTTGCGTCCGCAACCAGAGTGTCATTGAGGTAGGCAACAAACCCGTCATCGTATTTCACCCTCAGTGTCAGGTTAGTGATCGTTGACGGATCGCTGACCTCGAAAGGAATCCGGATATAGACGGAGGTATTCACTCCGTTAAAATCATTACCGAGATCGCCATTTGCGCCAAATTCCTGGGCGTAGGTATCGTTCTCGTCGTAGCCGATCCCCATTTGGGCAGCTTGCCACCCTGAGTCATCAAATTCCTGCTCGGTCCAGTCCCCGCCGAGCGAGTCATCCGCGGGAATGATGATCCTGACCTGTTGCGTTGGACCGATAAACATTGTGGGCGTCAGGCCTCCTCCCTGCATGAGGCCATAGGAAGAATCCTCAAACTGTTCAGGGATCGGGTTTTCCTCGGTGCCAAATTCCGCAACTACTGAAGTTCCATCTGGGTTGACGAGGGCCAGATATTCCCCATCGCTGGAGATCCTGAAGCTCGTATGAAGTTCTGACTCAGGATTGCGCCGGTCCTTTCCCGAGGCAAACACCAGCAGAAAACCGTTCTCGGCAATCTCAACTGAAGGAAATCTCCACATTGTGAGGGTATCCGCCGCATCAGTGAGGAAGTAGCCGTCAAGGTCCACAGGCGTATCACCGGAGTTAAAGATCTCTATCCAGTCAGAGGCATCGCCATCCTCATCCTCAATGGTCGCCCGATTGTTTGCCATGAACTCCGTAATATGGAGACGGGCAGAGGCTGGCGAAGCCATCAGGAGTCCGAGGGCGAAAAGGGCGTTCAGTAGCTTCAAGATCACGACCTCTCATACATACCTCCCAGAGGATCAGGGGACAAGCATGGGCTCACTCCTCACGAAAAAACCACCACATCCTTTAAAACGAAAGCGGCCCCGGGGACTAACCGGGGCCATGTCACCGGAACGGCGAGGAACCGACAACATCCGCAGGCTAGCAGAATACGATCCGGGGAAAACAGGAAAATTACTGGGCGGAAATAGACATGGCCATGGAATTGGACACCCCAAAGCACTCCATTCACAGCGCGTGCGCCACCCGAGAGAGTGGTCGCCTTGAAGCCAACCCAGCAGCCAAGTACGGTCAGGGGTCCTACAACAAGAAATTCCGCTTCTTCTATTTGGAATTTTACCGGATTTGCCTCATCTCTTTAACACAAAGCTCACCTGAGAAACATGCCTACTCCTGCTCTTGCCGTTGTCTATGAACATCCCACCTGGCAGCAGCCACTTTTCGACGCCCTCGATAAACGCGGCGTCGATTACTTTGCCTATGATATTAAGTCGGCAGCCTTCGACCTGACAGAGGGAATTCAGGCTTCGATAATTTTCAACCAAGTGAGCCCCAGCGCATATGTTCGCGGCAATGGACGTGCTGTCCCGTTTGCGCTCGCTCTGCTCGATCACCTCGAATCTACCGGTGCGAGAGTGATCAACGGGGCCTCCACCTTTCGACTGGAGCTCGACAAAATAGCCCAGATCCGCCTGATGCGTGACCTCGGTATGGATTATCCATGGACGGTCGCCTTCAACAACGCGGAAGCATTGCGAGATCAAGAAGCGGCCCTGACCTTCCCTGCGATTCTTAAGCCCAATCAGGGAGGCAGTGGGGCAAGAATGGCGGAGGTTAGCAGCCTGAATGAACTAACTAGTCTTCTCGAGGCAGACCCCTCTTTATGGCAGCCCGATCCGGTTTTACTGCTTCAGGAGAAGCTTGACCATGACCCTGGTACACAAGGTATAGTACGCTTGGAATTTCTCGGTGGAGAACTCCTCTATGCCATGCGAGTGGTCGGCGTATCAGGTTTCAACCTTTGTCCGTCCATAGACTGTAACCCGGAAGGTGCCGAAGCAGGGACCTGCGCGGCGCCTGCCAGCACGCCTCCAAGCGAACCTCAATTTCTACCCTATCCTGAAGTTCCGGCTGAAGTGGTGCAAGAGGCCAGCCGCCTCTTCAAGGCAACAGGGTTTGATGTTGGAGCCCTCGAATACCTGATCACAAGCAACGGACGACGGGTCTTCTACGATATCAATGCCAATTCCAACTTACGACGTTCCGTAGGGTTAGCCATGGGCTTCGACCCTTTTGACCGGGTCGCCGAATATCTCGAACGGCAACTAACCTCATAAAGCTGCCCTGAGCTCTCTGGATATTCCCCTCCTCGACATGAAATTTTTCTCTTTCTCCTCAGCCACAGCTCTTCTTCTCTTTCTAACTGGAGAGTTCATTCAGGCACAGATGCTTCCGGGGCTTGCTGGCGGACGCGTAGCGAAGGGTGCAGAGCGTGAAGCTGCGCTCGAGCCCTGGCTAACTCTCGGCAACCTCGAAAACACAGGAGAGGGCGCATTTATCCCAGGAACATGGAAGGGCGTAGGCTCGGCTAGATCAATTACCATACCGGGAAAGGCGACTTTCATTGCTGAGAGTGGGCATAACTGGTCTCTACTCTACGGCCTTCGTCTCGAGATCAAGCTATCTAAAGATCAAATCTTCCATGGCGAAGTCGTTTTACACACTCCGCGTCGCGAAGCGAAATCCAGCTATCGCACCACCGCTCCCGTCTCGACCAGAGCGAAGTTCAGCCTCATTGGATCGGGCAGGCCTGAATCCATCGATTTACCATTTGCGGCTTTCGACAAATTCTATCCTTACGGTGAGACGTTCCATCAGATTGAGAAGATTGAAATCGGGGGCTCCTTTGCCAACGGTAGTACCGGCCGTCTTGCCGTGCCGCGTGTAGACGTCATCGCGGCCCCGGTATTAAAACTCTTTTCCGAAACCAGGTCCCGCGCCGGAGGGGAAAATGCCGACATCAACTATCAATTGAAGGTGATGAACTGCTCCAACCGTTCGCAGTCAGTGACGCTCGCACATCACCCCTACAGCAAACACGTGATGAATGCCTCAATCACGCCGAAGCAAATCACTCTGAAACCAGGTGAAACCAAGAGTGCTGCAATTACCGTTAATGTTACGGATCGCGTTCCTCCGGGCGGCCGCGAGCGGCAGAAAATCGTGGCCCTCGCTAACGGGCAACTTGGCGGCGAGATCGAATTCATCACCGCCCGCAAACTATCCCACCCTTACCTTGTTCATACCCCGGAACGCTGGCAAGCAGTACGCGATAAGATCAATAACTACCAGTGGGCAAAGAGGGCCGCTCAGCGCTACCTCGACCATGAGACCACGGACAGCCGCCCGGGATCACGCTGGCCCTATGCAGTCGCGTGGCAAATTTCCCGTGACAGGAAATATGCGGAACAGGCCAAGCAGGGCGTGCGCTTTGATGTGGGCGGGAAGGACCTTATTCAGGCCTGTGAGATTTATGATATGATCGCGGATTCAGGGGTATTCTCCAAAGGAGACCATATTCGAATTGACCGGGAAATTCGCGAGCGCATGCATCGGATCGACCTTTCCGGGGTAGCTAACCTCGAACTCCAGGAGGCGCGCTGCGGCTTTACCCTGGCTCTTACCGCTCAGGACTTCGCGTGGTTTGAGCACTTTCTCTACGCTACTGATGGCGTCTACGACAACATCGCCAACGGGATCATGCCGGATGGATGGTGGTATGAGGGTTCCGTCAACTATAACGTCTGGGTTTCGCGTTACATCTGCAAAATGGCCCTCGCTGCTGAACCTTTCGGAGTCAACATGATCGACCACTACTTCACGCCGGGATACTCAAAGGAATTTCGCCGTCTCACCGACGACGTCGAGACCCGAAAGCGTGAATTCGGCGGCAAACCATTCCAGAAGTTCGGCAAACACCCCGTTCCCCGCCTCACTCTCGATCAACTCTGGGACTCTTTTATCGACCACCTTTCGCACGACGGGCAGATCTATGCTGCTAATGATGGAGGCGAGTGGAGCCTTACTTCCGACGAGGGTTTTGAGATTGCTTACATGATGTGGCGTAAACCAGCCTTTGCGGCCTTGGTCAAACGCCGCGGAGAAGACGGGCGCAGTCTTCTCTACGGCGTGCCAGAATTACCGGAACATACTCCTGAAATCGGAACCCGGTCCGCCTGGTCCGACGGCATAGGCTTTATCACCCTACGCTCGCAAACCTCCGATCGCCACCCCAGTGAGCAGATCGAGATGAGCCTGAAATACGGCACTCACGGGGCCTATCATGGCCACTTCGACCGAACCAACTTCAACTCCATGCGCCGCTACGATCGCAGTTTTTACTCCAGCGGCCACGGCCTCTGGTATTCTTATGCCAGCTTCATGTACGGGATGTTCGTGCAGTCGTCCGTAAATCACAACATGGTGGTTGTGGATGGCAGGAATCAGGAGTCGGTTGAGTCACGCCGGCTGATGTTCCATTCCGGCCCCCGCATGCAGGCCGCCGCTGTAGAAACTGATGCTCGCTGGTCATACCCTCCCTACCTCGGTTTGCAGATGAAACGAGCGAACCGGAAGGAAGGCGAGAGCGCCATTCTTCCCGGCCGTGACCGCCTTGCCGCTGAAGACGTCTACATGCCCGCGGCGCGCGGAGCAGACGGCAGGGAGCCCGAAGTCGCCGACATCGGAGATTGGACTGAACGGATCCTTCAACGCCGGATGGCGATTGTTACTGACCATTATATTGTGCTCGCCGATTATCTGGAGGGAGAGAAAGAACACACTTTCGACAACTTTCTCCAAATCCGAGGCTTCCAGGGAATCCAGGGCGACGGAGTAAAGACGCTCCGGCACACCGAACAAATGGACACCAATCCACGGTTAGCCACTCAACTCATCACAAACTGCCAATGGTGGAGCAAGGATGGCACTTCCCGCACTCGTTTCCGTACAATCTACGACAACAAATCCCACCTCAACTGGCGTACTCTCAAAGGTAAAGAGGGAGATCTTTACGCCGATATATACGCTGCGTGGCCCAAGCAGGCAGAGATCATGGTAGGGGCGGCTCCCGAAGTACGCCACAGAGCCGGCTGGACCAAATTTACTATCGAAATTGATGGCAAGATGGTCGCCGAGGACGAATTCTCCCCATGGATTCTTGGCCGGAAGGATATCGACCTTCAGATTCCAGAAAATGCCCAGACTCTCACCCTAAAAACACGGAACGAGGATCGGCGCAAAGGCGGAGGATTCATTCTCAGCAAAGGAGACTGCCTCTTCTGGGGGGGTGGTAAATTAGAACTAGCCACCGGCCAAAAACTTCCGTTTTCAGAACTTCAGAGAGAGGGCAAGCTCACCCTCAATGGTATCCGCACTGGAGTTCACGGCCGTCCCGAAAATTCGCCAATCAGACCCGGCGAAGACTACCACGGAGGCCCGGTTGTCATCGCAGGGAAACCGTTTCAAGAAACCCTTCCGGCCCAACCGAAGGGAGATGGAGAAGTCCGGATCAACCTGAGAAACCTCAATGCGAAGCGGCTGACGGTCGCTCTCGGCGCAGATTATCCACAAGGTCAAGTCACCAAGTATCAACGTCACTCCTACAGCACTCGAACAACCGGGAAATCGACCTATTTCCTTACCGTCATCGAACCCTTTGAGGAAAAAGACGCCTCCATGATACAGACTGTCGAGGCCCGCTCGGAAAGCGAACTCAAGGTCGTGCTGAAAGACGGAACGAAGCACTCGATTTCTATCAGGGAGCTCGCGGATGCAAAGAAACCAACGGTCACCTTCAGAGAGTTAAAGGCGGGCAAGGTGGTCGCAGAGGAAAATAGCTGGACGTCTGACGGAGCGCCCCTCGCACGGTGATTGCATAGTGACGCTGAGAGCACCTCTCCCGCACCCTGCTCTCCGTCTTTTTTCTCTATCGGAAGAACGTCCGAAAAGAAAATTGCGCTTACCAGAACCAAGCTACAACCCATCAAGAGAAGCGCGAGTATTCTGGTAAGAACAATATCCACGGTCTTGCCACATGTATCCCATTATCAAGGACTAACGACATCCTCGGCGCATCGGACCGTCTTTGGGTGCCCACCTCAACGCTTTTACCCGGTCTGCAGCTTCGGCATATCCTTCGACAGAGCAACTCACCACGAATCATAACAAGGGCACGGCACAGCCCGCACTTTCACTCGAGATCGAACCGTGGTAACTCCCGCCGGCCTTCCTCCGAGGTCCCCTTGAACACCACCAGACACACCCGAGACAGCTTCATGACAAATCACGCACCACCCCGGATCTGCTCAGTCCTCCTTTGGGCAACTATGACTACCCTGTCCCCCTTATCAGCCCAAGGAGTCATCAGCATTAACCTCAAGGCTGGGAATACCATCAATAACCAGAACACCTTCGCGGGCTTTACTGCCTGGCAGGAAGGAGCGTGGATCAATACTTCCGCCGCGAGCATAAACAACCTTACTGATGCCTCCGGGGTAGCTACTTCCGCGGATATCTCGGCACCGGGAAACCGCGCGGGATCCTTCTCCGGAGCGCCGCTTAACTTCAGCCCCATGAAGTCCGGCATTCAATTCTTCGCAGAAAACCCAGCTCCCACCGTAATCAGTGAGATTCCTTATTCCAACTACAAGGTAGTCGTCTACCTGACGGGATTCGATGGCAACAATGCTTCCTACATTACCGATGGAACCAGCACTTACTACTGGGACCCCAAGGCCTTCAGCAAGGACCTGACCCTGACCACCCAAGCTACCTACGAGACCGGAACCACTGCGACTAAGGCGAATATCGCAATTTTTGGTTCAGATGAAGCCCCCCTGACATCCTCTTCAATCACCCTCAATTTCGGCCTCGCCCCAGGGGCAAGCGGGGGAGGTGGGATTGGCGGGTTCCAGATTATTGAAATTCCAACATCTGATGAGCTACTCGAACTCACCCTCGTTGGTAACGGGGACAACTACGATCTAAGCTGGAATAGCAGAACTGGCATGGTGTATGACCTCCTCAGCAGCGCTGACTTATCGAATTTGCCCACCAGCAACTGGAATCCCCACCTCGAACCCCTCACTGTCTACAGCGGCATCCCGGCCTCGGGTACTGGAACAAATGTCCTCACCAACGTCCCCTCGGATGGACCAAGGCGCTTCTTCGTGGTTCGAGAGTCGGAGGCCCCTCAGCCTCTTCCTCTCGAGGACTTCGATGCCATGCCCCCTTCCCTTCCTGCCGGTTGGACTGTCCGTGATTCCGGAAACGGAACAATGTGGCAGGTCGGAACGCCCACCGGAGAAAACAGTCCACCCACCGCTGCCAGTGGCCAGAACAGTGCTGGCACCAACATCGCCGGAAACTACCTTGACGGCACTGATACAGCCCTCACTTCACCGGAGATTATCATTCCACCGGAGAGAGACGCCCTTCTTTCCTTTAGGCAATTCATCGACACCGACCTCGCCTTAATTGATCCTGACCTCGGATTCGTCCGCATCCTCGATGCCGACAACGACACTCCCATCGCCAGCTTGGAGATTTCTTCTATTGAGGGCAGTGCTGCCGGATGGAGCGATCAATCCCTTGCGCTGCCAGCTGGGGAGGTCGCTGGAAAAACTATCAAGCTAGAATTTCGCTTCGTCAGCAACGATGACGGTAGTGTCTGGGGAGGATTTTATATCGATGACGTGAGTGTTACCCTGCCCTAGCCGCTCTCCCGGACCTCACCAGACACCAGCAAACCAACGCAGACCCCAGCCTCTTCTGAAGGCGAGAATCCGTGGCGTCTCTTACCTCAGGGATTCTCTACCACCATAAAGAAGCGGCGGGGATCAGTCACCTCGCAGGGCACACCGCAAATTACCTCTCCACCCGTTCCTGTGAAGGTTCCGTCCCGATTGATGACCCCATCAAGAACGCTGCAGGCGGCATCATCCCATTGGATAAGATCGATCGACTCCCGGACGCGATATGTCCGACCAAGCCGGGTTGCAATCGTGAGCTCCAGGAGGGGTTCTGGTTGGGCAAGCAGCGCGATCCGTCGAATCCCAAAGGGCACTTCCCCTTCGCGACTGCGACTAAGACGAACCGAGACACTGAACAAACGCTCTGAGCTGATCACTCGATCACCTCCGTAGAGACGATGGATCTGCAGAGAGGTGAAGTCGGGAGAGTTAGTCCCGTCATCGAAGCGCGTGAGCAACAGATCAACCGGGTAGACCTCTCCGGGACCAAGGGAGACCGAGATGCGGTAGACATTACCAGCAACGGTATCAGCAAGACCCTCTCTGACCCCAAGAATTCCCGCTGTATCCGAGATCACAAAGTCGGCAGTGACCAACTCGTTACTGGTGTTCTCGAGAAGCAGCTCAGTAGTTGCGCTGCCACCCACGGGAACTGCCACGGGCTCACTCGGGTCTCCGCCAATAACAACCGCCCCCTCTTCCGGGGCAAAAACCTTGCCCGTGCAGCAAATAGGCTCAAGGTCGGGGGTAATTACTGCACAGATTTGGTAGGCGGCACAGAAGCCCGGCTCAAGCCCTTCGCAGTTGATCTGAATGGGTATGGTGACGCAACCACCGGGAGGGACCGGGCCGATTGTCCCACTCGCAGGGCTGAAGGCAGAAGGAGGCAAAGTCACCGGGCAAGCAGGATCAGAAATGGAGGTAGCAGACCAGGTATAGGTGCGAGGAACACTGGAGTTGTTGCAGATCGTGTAACTGGCCGTTGCTACCAGGCCTCCTCCATCTGCATTGGGGCGGCAGGGTATTAGATCGTCGAGCTTGCAGGTGTCAGGAAGCTCTGGCTCCCCTCCACATTCTGGCAGCTCAATACAGATCTCCTGTGAGCAGCACTCGACGAGGTCAGAGTCATGAACGGCGAAACTGACGCAGAGAGAGCCTGGGAGCCCGATGTAACAGGCTTCCACGGTGCCGATCCCACCCGGTGGAATGGGATTGGGAGAGGGCTCGACCGAAGCGTCGACGAATCCGGAGGGCGGCAGGAAGGTCGCGTGAGCGAAGTCGAATCCGGCACTGCCATTGAAATTGGTCAGGTTGAGGACGGTGAGCTCAATGGTGTATTTGATCAGACCATTGGGCTGAGGCTCGCAAGTGACAGACTGATCGATTACCTCAAGACAATCACAATTGGGGAGGTCGAAGCAGAATTTCTCCGTACAACACTCCTCCCCAGTAGAATCAAGCATGGTCAGACGCAGACAGAACTTCTCCCCGCTGACAGAAGTCGGCAGGGTAATGTTCTGGGTGTAGGTGCCTCCGTCTGGGATTCCAGCCCCAGGAATCTCGATGATATCATCCGGGTTTGGTGTGCCGGTGATAGCGCTCCCTGGGAGTTCATCAGCTGGGCAAGGGGTGAACCACAGATATTTGACAGCCTGCCCCGACAGATTCGTTAAGGTCACGTCAATACTGAAGGGAGCACCCTCTTCCTCAGGACATTCGATATCCCTCACTTCAATTTCAACACAACGAACATCCTGGGGATCCTGCATGATGTCGATGTCGCCGCCGACGCCCTTGTAGTCCGGACCGCTCGTCGTGTAATCAGGATCGTAGGGAACTCGATAGCTATAGTCGACAATCGCGGAAACTGACGGAAAGTCAGTGATTCTTACGCCCTGAATTCCGTGTGGCCCCATGGAGTCTGCGGTGTCAGCGCTGGAGCACCAGATGAGCTCCTCTTGAACACCTCCCTCCATCCCAAAGTCCGCGCCACCATAGGTCTCACCCCGGCCCCAGCTGTTACCGGACTGGAGAGTATTCGTGATACCCCAGCTGCTAATGGAAGTATCCCATTGGGCGACGAATACCCTGCCGGCGTGATTAGCGCTGGCAATAAAGCCCCCTCCCCAGTCCCTCTGACCTCGTTGAGCGAGGATCATCCTCTGGCCGTCGGCTGAGATCTCGATATCGGCCACCGGGATGTGAATTGCAGACCAATTAGAAGCCCCGGGAGTTTCTCCGGGAACCGCGAGGATCTCCATGTCAGTACTAGGGATAATCGCACCGGTTGCGTCGAGGTCGACGCGGCGGATCTTCCCCTCGTCACCAGCATAGCCGGTATTCCAAACGGCATAATAGACCTGCTTATTGTGGACCGCGATCCCCCAGAGACGGTCATTGACGGGAGGCATACCGGGGTCACCCGAATCGGGTGTGAGGGGATCGAAAGGCGTGCCAGATGGCGCCCCACCACCGGCAGGAATGCGATAAATCATACCATCCTCCATATTAGTGGCGAAGAACTGATCAAAGTCGGAATCGTAGGCGATATTGCCAACGCCAGGGCCTGAGATGAATCCATCCCCCAGATCTACGGCCTGCTGAGGAAGCACCGAAAACACAGAGGGCGCTCCGGTGTTCCGATCGATCTTGTAAATAGTCCCAGCGGCCGAAAGGTCGGTGGCACCGCCACCGAGAACGCCATATTGACGATAGAACTCGTAAGATGGATCCTGATTAGGATAGAGCCCCCCCGCAGCCACATATATATCACCGTCAGAATCAATCTCGGTCCCAAAGAGCATTCCTAGGTTTTCGGCTGTCCATGATGGCTCGTGATGACACTCGAGGCTCGGTGTTCCGTTACTGGTCACCGCTGTCCACAGAGGTGCAGAAAAGCCACGCATTCCGTAATTGAGCGGGTCGGGATTGCGGATATCCATCAAGCCTAAGGAGTAGGCCACGTTCGCAGGGAGCGGGTTGCCAAAAGCATCTTTCTTAGGGCCAATACATGTAACGATCGCGATCCCGGGTTGCATCTGGGGAGTCCCCCAGGGTGGAGCGCCGGAAGCAGCTGTGACCAGAAAGAGTAATGCTGTGGCCATGGTCGCGATGATTTTCGGACAAATCGACGCTGCAGACTGTGAGGCGTTCTTCATGAATTGATTGGGTTTGTGGAGAGGACGAATAACTTTCCCCATAGAGCAGGGTTACTGACTCCTCGTCCCATGAAAAGCCGATTCTTGATGCGGGAGAGCCCTGCAAGGCGCTCATTTTCTCCCCTTTTCATAAATATAGAGGAATTCCCAATGCGCGGCGCCTAGTGAAAAATCAAACCTGCGCCCGTCATGGAGCCATGAAAGACGCCTCTCGCCCCGCCGGCCTCTCGAAAGACAAAGCCCGGGCACCCACATCCCAGCAATCTGATCGTCAACTCTCCGGGACGGCTCGCTTCTTTTTGATGAAACGACGAACGATAAACGTCATGAGAACCAGCACGAGAACCACTGCTACGACGGGCACAATCACTGCCAGAACCGAACACGCCACTGCACCTCCAGCCTCCGCAGTACTTACCACCGGGTTCGCCACTCCTCCAGTGGTAGTGGTAGAAGCAGCCCGGGTCAGTGCGGAGCCGATCTGAATTGTTCCCGCCATTCCTCCGCCACCGATTACCGCGAGCATCCACTGCAGAGCAGGATTGACGTCTTCGATCTGACCGAGACTGGCCGCGGACACAATCACACCCGCAATAACTGCTGCAGGAGTTGTCACACTGTCGAGCAGGTTGTCGACCCAGGGGATGTAGTAGGCGCCGATCTCAAGAAGCGTAGCCGCTGCAAACGCGATCAGGACCCATGTTTCGGATATCCAGACCCAGGACTCTCCCAATTCAATCAGCCCTGCCCGGGACGCAATACTCATCGCAAGGAGGGGCACAAACACCCTAAACCCACAAGCCGCGGACAATGCCAAGCCGAGACTCAGGGCTGTGATGAGATTCCAAAAATCCATAGTGAAGTAGTTTGTTTAATTAAGATGACCGTTCCGGATGGAAGCTCCTGACCACTTTCCCTTGGAGGGAGAGCAACCCCGGTTTTTCGCCGAGAACCAGCTCCTGCAAGATGAAACTGGTGACATCTTAGCACATCAAATCCCCTATCTCAAAGTTTCTACCGTTACAAAACCCGCTCTTTTTTGGAATCGCCTTGCGAACCCGCCACACTATGGATTCCTCGCTGGCAGCATTGCCGCGAAATCATCCGTTGGCCTGACCGGGCTTGCTATTGCCGAAGAGAGAGCTCACCCCGGTTACCTTCGTGATCACGAGTTGCCCATTTTTCTCTCCACTATTCCCAGTCAGCTGGATCGGGGTCCCTACGTGATAGGCTAGGTTGAAGCGATGGAAATCGCCGAAGCCAACCTCGATTCGAACCGGAGCCTTCCCCTTTATATCAATGTAGAAGACCTTGGCCTCATCCAGATTATCCGACATGCGAAAACGCCCCTGTGCTGTAATCGTTCCCTGACCCCGCTTCACCCAGCTCTCAAAGGGGCGCTCGCGAAATTCTTCGAAGGGGCTTCCATCAAGACCAGGCAACGGAGAAGATGCCCGTGAGTAGGATTCTGCATCCACCCCGAACTTCTGCATCAGGGCCAGGTGAAGCCGCCCAAGCTCCTGGTTTTCGGAGTATCTCAGGTAGCGCCCCGTCTTCAGCATGCCGCCCCCCTTCCCTGCCAGAACGATGGGGATACGCTGAGCGGTATGATTATCACTGTGCCCCATTCCAGATCCAAAAAGCACCACACACCGATCAAGCAAACTGCCTTCGCCATCCCGGTAACTTTTCAATCGAGTGAGCAGGGAATCAAATTTTTCCATGTGCCAGAGACTGATCTTAAGAAGAGCATCGATATTTGACCGACTAAAGTTTCGGAAGAAGTGGGACAGGTAGTGGTGTTGTCGATTGATCCCGAGGAAATCAAAGATGAGACGACTATTACTGTTTCCCAGCATGTAGCTGATGCAACGTGTGGAATCCGTCCACAAAGCCATTACAATCACATCCAGCATCGACTCTACCTGGTCGTCGAGGGAGAAGGGAGTGTCCGGACGCTGAAGACTGGAAAAGTCTACAACTCCTTTCGAGGCAGAGGACATCTTCTGAAGGCGTTGCTCGGTCTCCCTGAGGACCGTGAAATACTCCTCAAGGGTTTCGCTATCCTCTTTACCTGCCTTCCGCTCCAAAGATTTTGCATCATCACGGACCCGGTCGAGGAGACTCCCCATCTCCTCCCGACGGTTGGGATCCAGAGAGGGGTTGCGAAAGAGGCGATCAAAGACAAGTTGCGGATCACTCTCCCGAGGGAGCGGCTTTCCTTTCTGGTCGTAGGATATATAGCTGCAGCCCACTTGGTTTACAAAGATTCCCTCGGTGGTGAGCTCCAGCGAGCGATGCGTCGTTTCATTTCCGATCTTGTCCGCAATAATCTGGTCCA
>TARA_B100001057_G_scaffold112937_2_pt1 | contig 21134 bp, 14 predicted proteins | sample TARA_B100001057 | Tara Oceans TARA_B100001057 (sample SAMEA2621839) | marine metagenome | biome: marine biome (ENVO:00000447); feature: surface water layer (ENVO:00002042); material: "saline water (ENVO:00002010), including plankton (ENVO:xxxxxxxx)" | depth 5 m
GAGGATTATAATTTGACAGATCCAAATAAAATCAGCATTGCCTAGTGATTTTTGAAATATTTCATTTAGGCCAACACCAGGTAGCATCCCAATCATAAGTGTTCCTATAAATGTCCCAACAATCATTGCGACCAGAGCTGATCGCAGCAAAAAAGCGAGAATCAAAGTAACCAAAAGCGGAATAAGCGGATAGAATTCCCATTGAGAAAGAAACATTGAAAAGAAAACCTCAAAACATTAGATTAGCTATATATTATCAATATTCCTGAGAAATATGTAAGAATGGTAAAGGAATAAAAATTTAGGAAATATAGGATGAAAAATAAGAAAATATTGACAACAGGGTTTGCTGCTCTCTTATTGTTATTTGTTAGCATAAACCTAAAAGCCGAAGTAAAAAAATACGTTAGATATGTTCATAATGATTCTGATAGCTTTGGTTTATTAGAGGGAGAAACAGTATACCAACTCGAGAAAGCACCTTATCTTGGTGGAGAAAAAACTGGTAAGGAATACAATTTAGAAGAAATTAGATTATTGGCACCGGTTGAACCATCAAAAGTGCTCGCAGTTGGTTTCAATTATCATAGTCACAGAGGTGATATGGAATTGCCGCCTCATCCACCTATATTTCTAAAATTATCAAGTGCAATAATCGGTTCTGATGAGAAGATTATCTATCATGAGGGAATCAATGATCTTCATTACGAGGCTGAGTTAGTCGCTGTTATTGGAAAAAAAGCAAGTAAAGTCTCCAAAGAGGAAGCCGGTGACTATATTTTTGGTGTTACTGCAGGAAATGATGTTAGTGCGAGGAACTGGCAATCAATGGATCTCCAGTGGTTCAGGGGAAAGGCATCCGACACATTTGCGCCAGTCGGTCCTGTCTTAGTGTCAGGCCTCAACTATAAAGATTTACTTGTTCAATCACGATTAAATGGACGAGTAATGCAGTCACAAAGAACCAAAGATCACATCCATGATATTGACGCTATCGTCAGTCACATCAGCCAAACTGTCACCCTTGAACCGGGTGATGTTATCTATACTGGTACACCAGGAACAACAAGCTCAATGGAACCGGGGGATGTCATAGAAATTGAGGTCGAGGGTGTTGGAATCTTAAAGAATATTATCAGTAGATAGAGAGATTTGAAGGATAATAGTAATAATTTTATGGTGAATAAATTTTATAAAATATTGATTTATTTGATATTTTTTTCATGCAGCTTATCATTCGCTCAAGAAAGAAATTTATTTAACCCCATTGCGGCAAATGCTGAACTTGATCTCATAAAAAGACAAATAAACAATACAGAGGTTTCATCGTCTTTCCTCAACATTTCAAGAGATCAAGCTACCAATATATTTAATGCGGCTTCAGTTTGTTTTGATCAATCTTCAGCTCAAAGGGAGAGATTGGAAGCTCGATTTGCTCCTCTCGAAGACATTGATGCAGATGTTGCTCCATCAATATTTGACCAAAGAAACGAAATTAGAAACGCGTTGGATGAGGTCACAGCAAGACAAATCTCATGTAATGGAGCAAGGGATGATGCTTCCGCATTAATAGAACTAATAACAGACATACAAGATGACTTATCAGAGCAGTATTTGTCATATAAAAGTAAGAATTTAATTGAAGAATTCTTGGAATTTCCTACAAAGACAAAAGAGAGCATCACAAAATATCAGAATGCTCAAAATCTCAATCTTTCAAGTGGATTAACTCTCACCAGTTTTATCTTTTTGGTTTTGCTGAGTGTGCTCTCTGCGAAGGGAATCGATGTTTATTTAAAGAAAAAATCAAGAATAAGATCAAAAGAAGATTCAACACAATCATCTGACTTAATAACAAAAATATTAAAAGAACCCATCGCAAGACATTCTTCTCCTCTGCTAATAGGTCTCTTTGTAACACTAATTCTCTATATGACTGTATCTGAACCATCAATTGATAGAATGATAATTAGAATAGGTCTTAGTATTTTTATACTAGGTATCACCAGCATAATTATTGAATGGGCGACCAGCGAAAATTCTCCGGCCGCATCAATAGAGGGATTAATACCAGATCATGTGAAACCACTTCGGTTTAGGCTTGGGCTTCTTCAGATTTCACTCATAGCGAGCTTTATTGTATTTGGAACTAATTGGCTAACAATTAGATTGATAGATCCGGATGTAACAGGGAGGGCAGTAATAATTTTTCTTGTTGCTGCTTCGCTCTTATACGCTCACCTATACCTGAGTAGAATTTCAGGCCTAGAAGGAAAATATCGACTAATTAGATCACTTATTACTGTTGCTTTATCCATAAGCATTGTAGCTGTCATTATAGGATACCAAAATTTTGCTGGTTACCTCATACACGGTATTGCTCGATCCTTGATAGCATTATTCTTGGTTTGGTTTATTCTTTGGATAATTTCACTTTCATTTAACTACATAGCTGAAAATGAAACAGACACTGCTTCAACATTAAGAAAAAATCTTGGGATTAAAAAAGAGTCATCCGGTACTGGTCTCGGTTTTATGCAGCTTATATCCGATCTCGTAATTTGGTTAAGCTTTTTTGTTTATCTTGTATATGTCTGGGACGCATCAGGAACAACAATTGACAGATTATTTGAGTTGATTGTTCTGGGAGGTCAAGTCGGTAACATTAAACTTGTACCTGCACAATTAATCGGAGGGATATTATTATTCACTCTAATTCTAGCACTAATTGGCTGGCTCAAGAGATGGATTGATAGAAGGTGGCTCCAACATATTATTATCGAACGAGGTGCGAGAGAAGCACTTATTACACTTTTTGGGTATGTTGGTTTTATCGTTGCTTTGTTGTTTGGTCTGACTCAAGCAGGTGTCGATCTTAGTGGGCTTGCAATAATTTCTGGGGCACTAGCATTAGGAATAGGATTTGGAATGCAGGAGATCGCTGGAAATTTTGTATCTGGACTGATTCTTCTATTTGAGAGACCTATCAGGACAGGTGATTTTGTGTCTGTAGGTGAGATTGAAGGATTCGTAAGAAAAATAAGTATAAGAGCTACAGAAATCGAAACACTTGATAATCAGAATGTGCTTGTTCCTAATTCTGAGCTTGTATCAGGTAGAGTAACAAACTGGGTTTTAAGGGATACGCAAGGTAGGTTGCGAATAGTTGTTGGAGTTGCTTATGGCTCAGATGTCAAAAAAGTACAAGAAATTTTGGAGGCAATCGCTAATGATCATCCTGAAGTAATCACTGATGGAAGAGCTCCTGCACCACGTGCTCTTTTTATGAGTTTTGGTGATTCCTCACTGGACTTTGAGCTACGATGTAGAATTAATCGAATAGACAGGCGATTTACTGTTCAGAGTGATATAAATTTTGCACTTGAGGCAGCATTTAAAGAAGCAGGAATTAATATTCCATTTCCACAGAGAGATCTTCACATCATATCTCAGGAGAAAAAGAAAACTGATACCCCAAAAAAGAAAAAGAAAGAGAAAATTGCATATGAAGATACAGTTTATACCAGTGATAATATTACACGAAGCTTCAGTGAAGAAATTGTTCTTAAATGTGAAGTTGAGGAACTGTGGAGCTATCTCACTGATATAGAGTTACTGAAAAAATGGTTAATTGATGATGGCAAATTAACCAGAAGAATCGGTGGGAAATATTCATTCGAACTAAAGAATGGAGATTCCACGAGTGGGCATATTGATGTTCTTATATCAAAAAGAAAGATGAGACTGGTCGAGGCTCCGAGAGCTGATGAAGAACCACTCTCTTCTGGTCCAATTACAACAGAGTTTTTAATCGAAAAAATCGAAGATGAATATAAACTGATGTTGACCACAAAAGGAATACCGGCAACAGAGGAATGGGAAGAGGACTTTAATCGCTATCAAAGCAATTGGAAAAACGCATTAGATGAATTAATAGCTCAATTTACAGAAAGATAAATCTAATTAATCACATCAGCTTTCATATAGTCTTTTAGCACGTCAGGTACTTTTATAGAACCATCCTTTTGCTGATAATTTTCAACTACAGCCACCAATGCTCTCCCAGCAGCGACTCCTGATCCATTTATTGTGTGAACAAATTCATTTTTTCCAGTTTCAGGATCTTTGTATCTTGCCTTCATTCTTCTAGCTTGAAAATCTCCAAATAAACTACACGATGATATTTCTCTATACTTATTCTGACCTGGCAACCACACCTCAATATCATAGGTGAATGTTGAACCAAATCCGATATCTCCTGAGGAGAGCGCGACCACTTGATATGGGAGTTTTAGTTCTTTCAAAACATTTTCTGCGTGGCTCGTAAGTGAATCCAATGCCTCTAGAGATCCACTTGGTTTCGCAATTTGGACAAGTTCAACTTTTTCGAATTGGTGTTGTCTGATAAGGCCTTTTGTGTCTTTTCCATAACTTCCAGCTTCAGATCTAAAACATGGTGTATGGGCAACAAGTTTTCTAGGCAATAAACTTGCATCTATTATCTTATTTCCAAATAAATTTGTCAGTGGGACCTCGGCTGTAGGAATCAAGTAATAGGATTTATCAGAATCTATTTTAAATAAATCACTCTCAAATTTGGGTAACTGAGATGTCCCAAGAAGAGATTGGCTATTAACAATATAAGGCACATAAAACTCTTCATACGCATGTTCACCAGTGTGTAGATCCAGCATGAATTGAATCAGAGCTCTTTGAAGAGTAGCCATTTTACCATTAAGAACAGAAAAACGACTCCCTGATATTTCAGACGCCTTATCCAGATCCAATAAACCAAGATTATTGCCAAGCTCAATATGATCTTTTGGCTCAAATTCAAACATAGTTTTCTCACCCCATGATCTGATTAACTCATTGCTCGTTTCATCTTCACCATCAGGTACGGTTTTCATGAGAGTATTGGGAAGACCGAGTTCAATTTCTGTCATTTTGGAGAGAATTTCATGCAATTGGCTTTCATTTACCGTAAGTGCTTTATTTATCTCCTCAGAACGCCTCATCAAATCACCCGTGTCATTACCTTTTGATTTAGCGATACCAATATCAAGTGACACTGAGTTTCTCTTGTTTTTCAGGTCTTCATTCTCAATCTGAAGTTTTTTTCTATCATCGTTCAAACTCACGTAAGCCTTGGTATCAAACTCGAAACCTCTTCTTGCGAGATTTTTAGCTATTTCATCGATTGATTGTCTTAGTTTCTTTGGATCTAACATAGAATAAATATGCTCTCATTCAGTAATTTATAATCTTCACTTAGAAAAGATCATTCAGCCCGTAATCATAAAAATTCATGATACCCGAAAGAAATGAACAAGTTATGATTTTTAATGAAATTATCTATCTTTTGATAATAAGTCTTCAAGATTAAGGGACCATCCATTTAAAAGCACATCTCCAAATATAATTCCAGTGACAATCCCGATTTGATTGAATAGCAAGTCTAGCCACTCAAAGGATCTATAAGGCAGATAGTATTGTATAAATTCAATGATACAGCCATAAAACGACACGATCACAAAAAAACTCAATGTCATTCTGACTTGCCCGCTGAACCATAAAACCAAAAATGCATATACAAGCATATGAATAATTTTATCGATATATGTCGATTCTTCTTCTATCTCTGATGAAAATAACCACTCAGGAGGAGCGAGCATAATAAACGTTACGAAAAATATCATTAAGAAACCCAGATTAAACCAAAGCTTTGGTCTCTCAAGATCATAGAAATACATTCTATTGCCCTATTTCACTTTTTAGAAGCATCGCTTCTATATCAAATAAATCTGAATCCAGCTTTGTATTAATGACTGGATTTAAAAAATTGATAATCATATCCTGATTAAGTGAATCTTTTATTAACATTTTAGCGATTACTTTATTAGAAAAAGCAACATCAAAAACAAACTCATCATTATTACTCAATTGATATTGCGCTGTTACCCAAAAAAGATTTTCACTGTCATAATAACTATTTATCAACTTTAGATCATTTACTGAGTCTTCATCACTTTTTAGCATTATAATTGGTACTGTATTGTTAATACTTCGATAATCTCTTATAGTAATATCATTTAAATCAATATCATACGAAATTAACTTAACTCCATTTCCAATAATTATTTGCTCATAAGGATTCTTATAATGCCATCTAAAATTATCTGGCTTCATTATTGATATAGTTCCGTCCATCTTATCAATAATTTCACCTTGTTCATCTCTTATAATCTGTTCAAAGTGGCTTTGAAATGAATTATTAGAAAATATGTTTGTATTGATCAATCCTTTTGCATAATTTAATTCATTGGCACGATCATCCGCACTCAAGAACAGAGGAATCGAGATTACAATCAAAGTTATCAATCTCAATGGCATAGTTATTATTTAGTGATTATTCTTCATGCACTGAGGGGATAAGTATCTCTCGGGTTCCATTTGATTCAAGCGGACCAACAAGACCTGCTGCCTCCATTGATTCAACCATTCTTGCAGCACGATTGTAGCCAATTTTTAGTCGTCGCTGAATTCCTGATATTGATGCTTTCTTTGTGTCAATAACAATCTGAACCGCTTGATCATAGAGCACATCTTTTTCAGCATCAGTCTCATCATCTCCAGATCCTGTTATATTTGAGTCAGTTGTTTGAATTATTTCTTCAATATATTGAGGTGAGCCTACCTTTTTGAGATTGCTGACAACCGAATGAACTTCATTATCAGCAACAAATGCACCGTGAACTCTGTTTGGCAATGATGTTCCTGGCGGAAGATAAAGCATATCTCCATGACCCAAAAGAGTTTCTGCTCCCATCTGATCTAGTATCGTTCTAGAATCTACTTTTGCCGAGACTTGAAAAGCAATCCTACTTGGAATATTAGCTTTGATTAATCCAGTTATTACATCAACAGATGGTCTTTGAGTAGCCAGAATCATATGAATGCCAGAAGCCCTTGCTTTTTGTGCGAGTCTTGAGACCAGTTCCTCAGTTTTCTTTCCAACTATCATCATCATATCTGCAAGCTCATCAATTATTACCACTATGTATGGAAGTGTATTTAGTGTTGGGTGATATACTGGTTCATCATCATCTGATAATTCTGGTAATTTAAACAATGGATCAGGAATTGGGCTACCTTCTGCAATTGCATCTTTAACTTTCTTATTGAAGCCTCCAATATTCCTAACTCCAAGAGCAGCCATGAGCTTATATCTCCTATCCATCTCTGCGACACACCACCTGAGTGCATTAGCTGCCTCTTTCATATCTGTGACTACCGGCGTGAGAAGATGTGGTATGCCCTCATAAACCGAAAGTTCGAGCATTTTGGGGTCTACCATAATCAATCTTACGTGTTCTGAGGTAGCCTTATACAATAGGCTTAATATCATGGCATTGATTGCAACTGATTTTCCAGATCCAGTTGTTCCTGCAATTAATAAATGTGGCATTTTAGATAAGTCAGCAACTACTGAATTACCTCCAATATCTTTTCCAAGAGCTAAAGTTAGAGGCGATGACATTTCGTCATACACTTTTGATTTTAAAATCTCTCCTAACGTAACCAACTCTCGTCTTTCATTAGGTATTTCTAGTCCAACGAATGATTTACCAGGTATAACCTCAACGATCCTCACGCTCACAACTGATAAAGATCGGGCTAAGTCTTTTGATAAAGTTGAAATCTTACTAACCTTAACTCCAGGTGCTGGATCAAGCTCAAATCGGGTGATAATCGGTCCAGGTGAAACGGAGACTACCTCAACATCAATCCCAAAATCTTTTAATTTAAGCTCAACAAGTCTTGACATTGCTTCCAGTGATTCATTTGAATAAGCTTGCTCTCGAGATGGCGGATCATCTAAGAGAGCTAAATTAGGCAGCTCACCATCAGGCGGAGGCTCAAACATTGGAACCTGCCTTTCTTTTTCTGCACGATTGCTTTTCTCTAATGCGTTTGCAATTGGTTCAATTTTAGGTGGCGCTTTTTTTGCTATTCGCTTTTTTTCTGCATTAAAAATTTCTTTTCTCTCTGCTTTTTTTCTTTTTTCTTCGAATTTGTCTTTAATCTCATCAATTTTACCAAGACAAAATTCCCATAAAACTAAACTGTATCTGCCGATTTCATCGATTATCTTTATCCATGAAATATTTAAAAAAAGTGAAATGGAAGCTAACCATATAAAGAATAACAACGTAGTTGCCCCGAGAAGCTTCATTGAAGATTCAAGATAATTACCTATTACTTGACCTAGGATCCCTCCTGCTGTCTCCCTGAAAAAGTCACCAGAAAAATGAAGAGTAGAAAGCGCACAACTTGTAATGAGTAACAACATAAATCCAATCGTCCTCATAAATAAATCACCACGATTATTGGTCTCTTGATATCTAGATTCTTTGTATGTTGACCAGCCAAAATACAACACAATTATTACCAATAAATAAGAAGACACTCCAAAAAGATTAAAAAGAAAATCAGCCAAGAGCGCACCTAATTTGCCAATCGCATTTTGTATTTGTGATTCATTGCCCACATATGAAACACCAGGATCATCGATATCATAAGTTGATAGTGCTAAGAACAGAATCAAACCAATGGCGCCGGTTACCCAAAGAGTAGATTCTCTAAGATTTTGCTTTAATTTGGAAGATAGGCTAATTTTATTTACTTTAGACATTATTCATAATAAAAATGGTAATTGATTAAGTCTATACTATAAAAATAAAATGTAGTAATTTTAGCGATAATATACAAAACTCTTTCCTGCCTGATAATACAACACAGATAATAGTATTCATTCATGTAACAAAAAAAATCCGCTGTATTTATGATGAATCGATAGCTATTATAACGTAGAAATTAGTCATAAATTTTGAGTTAAAATCATGTCTTCTCTTAAACATAAAAAATTAATCATACTTGGATCAGGTCCTGCAGGATATGCAGCGGCTGTGTATGCGGCACGTGCCAATTTGCAGCCAGTCATAATTACTGGAATGGAACAAGGGGGTCAATTGATGACAACTACAGATGTTGATAATTGGCCAGGTGATGTTGAGGGTCTTCAGGGGCCAGAGCTGATGGATAGAATGCTTAGACATGTGGAGAGGTTTGGAACAAATGTTGTCAATGATCATATTGAGAGTGCTGATATAACGAATCGCCCTTTTCACTTGAAGGGCAGTACATCTGAATATACATGCGATGCCCTTATTATCGCTACTGGGGCAACTGCAATGTATCTTGGCCTTGCCTCTGAAGAAAAATATAAAGGTAAGGGTGTTTCCGCGTGTGCAACGTGTGATGGTTTTTTTTACAAAAACAAAAAAGTAGCGGTAATCGGTGGAGGAAACACAGCTGCTGAAGAGGCACTGTATCTAAGCAATATTGCAGAAAAAGTATATCTCGTTCATAGAAGAGATCAAATGAGAGCAGAAAAAATTCTTCAGGATCATATATTCCAAAAACAAAAGGAAGGAAAAATATCCATTTATTGGGATCATGTGGTAGATGAGATTCTCGGTGACGAAAGTGGAGTAAATGGTCTTAAGATAAAAAATGTGGTCAGTAACGAAGAGACAACAATTGAACTTTACGGCGTATTTATTGCTATTGGCCATAAACCAAATACCGAATTATTCAGAAATCAACTGGATATGAAGAACGACTATATTAAAATCAAATCCGGTCTTAACGGAGACGCAACTGCAACCAGCATCAAGGGCGTTTTTGCTGTAGGTGATGTGTCAGATCAAATCTATAGACAAGCAATAACATCAGCAGGCGCTGGGTGCATGGGTGCGTTAGATGCAGAAAAATACCTTGATTCATTGAATATTTCAAAATCTTAACTAAAATAAATTTAACCAGATAAACTATCTGAAAAATACAGTATAAAAAAGGGGAAATTTTGGCCAAAGAAGAAGCAATTGAAATGGAGGGTATTGTTACAGAAGCGCTCCCTAACACGACGTTCCGGGTAGAATTAGAAAACGGTCATAGTATAATCGCTCATATCTCTGGAAAGATGAGAAAACACTATATTAGGATATTAACTGGAGATACCGTAACAGTAGAAATGACTCCTTATGATTTAACAAAGGGTCGCATTACATTTAGAGGAAAATAATTATTTTTCGCTTTTTGTCAGGCAATCTATTGTTACTTGATCTCTTTTAACTGAAACTTCAACAGTTCCGCCTTTTTTTAAGCGATCAAATAATAATTCATTTGCGAGTGGTATCTTTATATATTTATTGATTATTCTTGATAGAGGTCTAGCGCCCATTTTATTGTCGTAGCCTCTTTCTGCAATCCATGATTTTGCCTTTTTATTTAAATTTATCGTTATCTGATCTTTCTCTAACTTTTGTTCCAACTCAATTATGAGTTTATCTATAACTCGATCAATTGAATGCCTATCGAGTGCAGAAAACTCAATAACCGAATCTAGTCTATTTCTGAATTCTGGCGAGAAAATTTTCTCTAACTCATAAATACTGTCTTTAGTATGATCTTGATTAGTAAAGCCCATTGAAGACCTACTCATTCGCTCCGCGCCAGCATTAGTTGTCATGATAAGCAAGATATTCCTAAAATCAACCTTCCTCCCATTGCTATCCGTTAAGACACCATGATCCATTACCTGCAGCAGAATATTGAAGATATCAGGATGTGCTTTTTCAATCTCATCTAAAAGTACAATACTATGTGGATTTTGATTAACCAAATCTGTCAGCAAACCTCCCTGTTCATATCCAATATATCCGGGTGGCGCACCAATTAATCTTGAAACTGTATGTTTTTCCATATATTCGGACATGTCTATTCTGATTAAATCTATACCCATCAAAAATGACAATTGTTTTGATATCTCTGTCTTTCCAACGCCTGTTGGACCAGAAAACAAGAATGAACCAATTGGCTTATCATCATCAGATATTATAGAACGAGAGATCTTTATCGATGATACAAGTGACTCAATGGCCTTATCCTGACCAAAAATAACTAATTTAAGATCTCTTTCAAGCGTTTTTATTATATCCTTATCAGATCGTGAGACATTCTTTGACGGTACCTGAGCCATTAATGCTACTACATCCTCGATATTGGATCTTGAGATTGTAGTTTGATTTTTTTTATTATCCTGAAGCTTGAAGAATGCTCCTGCCTCATCAATTACATCGATTGCCTTATCGGGAAAATTTCTGTCATTTAAATATTTCTCGGACAGTTCGACAGAGGCATAAATTGATTCCTTTTCATATTTAACATCATGGAATGATTCAAACTTTGAAATAATACCCTCGATTATCTTTATAGTATCTTGAGTTGATGGCTCATCAATATCAATTTTTTGAAATCTTCTAGAGAACGCATGATCTTTTTCAAATATCTTTCGATATTCTGAATAAGTCGTAGATCCGATACAGCAGATATCACCATTAGTAAGAAAAGGTTTTAGGATGTTGGACGCATCCATCACGCTACCTGATACAGCCCCTGCACCAATTACAGTATGAATTTCATCAATAAATAAAATAGCTTTTGACTTTTCTTTTATTTCTTCTATTACATTTTTTAATCGTTTTTCGAAATCTCCTCTATATTTCGATCCCGCAAGAAGAGAACCCATATCCAGTGACAGTATCTCCGTGCTTGACAATGATTCATGTGCCTTATTTTCAGAAATTAATCTTGCTAATCCTTCAACAATTGCAGTTTTGCCCACACCAGTATCTCCTACCAATAAGGGATTATTCTTTTTTCTTCTTGATAAGACCTGAATAATCCTATTCAGCTCATCTTTTCTTCCGATAAGGAGATCATTGTTATTTTCAGTGACTAGCTGATTAAGATTAACAGTATATTTCGACAGAAAATTTGTATTTTTTTTTGCGTCCTTTTCTTTAGTTTTATCGCTTTCAATCCTATATTGCTGCTTGACATCATTTCCATGAGATATGTAGCTCACAATATCAAATCGAGTGATGTCTTGCTTAGATAGAAGGTACGCAGCCTGAGATTGTTTTTCGCTAAAGAGGGCTACTAACACATTTCTCCCTTTAACCTCTTTTTGTCCTGAAGATTGAACCTGAAATACCGCTCTTTGAAGCACTCTCTGAAAACCCAGGGTTGTCTGAATCTCGTGAGATTCATCATTCTCAATTTTTGGGGTATTCTTATCAATAAAATTCTTTAACTGCTCTCGGAGCTTACTAATATCCCCATTACAATTTTCTATTATTTCCGATATCTCAGGCATATCCAATAACGAGAGCAGCAGGTGCTCCAATGTGACAAATTCATGATGTTTGTTCTGCGCGTTGAGAAAAGCCTCATTAAGATAAAATTCAAGCTCGTTACTAATCATATTTGCATCAAAATCACATGTTTATTCTTTTTCCAATGAGCACAATAATGGATACTGATTATCTCTGGCCATCTTCTTAACTTGGGCAACTTTTGTCTCAGCTATTTCATATGTGAATAAACCACAGATTCCTTTTCCTTTAGTATGCACATTAAGCATGGTTTTTGTTGCATTATGTTTATCCATATGAAAAATACTCATTAGGACATCAACAACAAATTCCATCGGTGTAAAATCATCGTTAATAAGGATTACTCTATACAGAGTAGGTTTCTCTGTCTCTATCTCTTGCTTAGAAAGAAGATCATTTTGGCTTATGTTAATTATGTCTTTATCGTTCATTTTGGTTTTTGCCTGTTTTCTAGATTTTTATGAACATTATATGTCGCGCTCAAATCATTATTGAAGATCAATCTTTTTCTCAATTAATATTAACTATTTTAAAAGCAATTTAATATATCTTGTTATCAAAATAGTACTAATAATGTTAAATTTATCAACATATGAAAAATATAATAAAATCTTCGATCAGCCGTGCTACGAATTTAAACTCACTCATGAAATTTAATGTAAAAAGAAGCGTGGATTTTTTTTCTTGGATAGTTTTATTACTTTTATGTTTTCAGATCTCACAAATAATGTGGAAAAGCTTCACACCAGAACCCACAATTGAAAAAATCAAAATTCCTGAAAATATGCATCAGAAATTAATGAAAAATGAAGGCAGTATCAGAAGTATCGACTCACGTAATATAATAAATCAAAATCTATTTGGAGCATCCGAAGACAAAAAAAATAAAGCTTTTGATGAGACAGCAAAAGAATTAAAGATGTTATCAAATGTAAAGGAAACGTCTCTCAATCTCAAAATAAAAGGTATTATCCACGATGCTACGAGCTCAGAGTCACTAGCCTTAATCTCACGAAGCGAAGAAGAAGCAAAAGTTTTCAAAATAAATGATACAGTGGTTCAAGGGACTCGATTGCATTCTATTTATGCTGACCGCGTCATACTCGATAACAGAAATGATTTAGAAAGTTTAAAATTACCCAAAGAAGAGGTGCCTACTTCAATAATTAAAGTTATAGACAACGATATAAAACCTTTGAATCAGTTTGGGGCCGAGCTTGCGGACACAATAAGACCTACGCCATATTTCAAATCTGGAAAACAAGCCGGCTACAGAGTTTATCCCGGAAATGACAGAAAGAAATTTATGTCTCTGGGCTTGATGTCAGGCGACCTTATAACAAGTGTAAATGGTATGGTTTTAAATGATCCGCAAAAAGCTATGATGATTTTCCAAGATATCGAAAAAGAAAGCCAAGTTACCCTTTCAATTGTGAGGAACAATGAATCCATTGAACTAAAAATTAATAGCGATCAATTTAATGAGCAGACATAGAGACAGTATAACTGGCAATATTATTAGAGGATTTTTGTTTATCCTACTCACATCTCTTCTATTTTCAGGAAATGTAACTTCTCAACAACAATCCATAACTCCGAATTATGTAGGTGTAGAGCTTAGATCTGTAATTGAAGCAGTCAGCTCTATAACCGGGAAAAACTTCATTATTGATCCCAGAGTGAGGGCTGAGGTGACACTTCTCTCATCCACCCCGATGTCCTCTGAAGCATTTTATGAGGCTTTTTTGTCTTTGTTGCAAGTTCACGGATTTGTCGCTGTAACCTCAGGTGAAATAATAAAAATTGTTCCCGATGCCAGCTCAAGACAATATCCTGGTTCTCCTGATTTAGAAATCGCCTCAAATGAAGATTTTGTGACTCAAGTCATAGAAATTAATAACATTAGTGCGACACAACTTGTACCAATTCTGAGGCCTCTTCTACCTCAGTATGGTCACTTGGCTGCACATTCTGGATCTAACGTGCTGATAATATCAGATAGAGCGAATAACGTAGATCGGATTATTGACATAGTTCGCAGAATAGATCAGTCAGACGAAAATGAGATAGAGGTTATAAAGCTTAATTATGCTTCAGCTTCTGAAATTGTGCGTGTACTGACTGTTCTTGCTAATGCCCCAAGAACAGATGGAGCCCCTTCCAGAATATCAATGGTGGCAGATTCCAGGACTAATAGCGTTCTAATTGGAGGAGAAAAAAACGGAAGATTAAAAATACGAGCTCTTATTGCTCACCTAGATACTTCTTCTGAAGAGGGAGATACAACAAGAGTTAGATATCTCAGATATGCTGATGCCGAAAACCTAGCAACAAATCTCAAACAGCACTTTACCCAGCAAAACCAAGTTAATAATTCAAGTGCCTCCAGTACTTCAGAAAGTATGAATGTTTGGGCAGATCAACAAACTAACGCAATTATTGTAAATGCACCTCCGAAGACAATGCGCTCTCTTATGAGCATTGTTGATCAGCTCGATATAAGGCGAATGCAAGTTCTTGTGGAGGCTATCATTGTTGAAGTCGTAGCAGATAGGACATCGGAGTTGGGTGTCACATGGGCTACCGATGGAAGTAATAATGACAATGTTATTGGAGCAACAAATTTTCCTGACATGGGACCTGGAGTCATTCAACTAGCTGGTCTTGCTAATAACAATAATAATATCAATATCAATCCATCTAATTTCATTGGACAAGGAATGTCTATCGGGGTTGGAAAAATTACCAAACAAGGAACTAGCTTTGCATCAATATTGAGAACATTGGAGGGTATCGCAGATACAAATATAATTTCAACTCCTTCAATTGTCACAACTGATAATGAAGAAGCAAGTTTAAACGTTGGCCAAGAGGTCCCATTTGTAACAGGGTCTTTCTCCAATACTGGGAGTACTGGTGGCGCCATCAATCCTTTTCAAACCATTCAGCGCGAGCAAGTCGGTGTTAGCTTAACGATAACTCCTCAAATTAATGAAGGTGATTCGATACTTTTAAGTATTGCACAGGAAATCTCAAATATTTCTGCCTCTTCTAGTGGCGCTGTAGATTTGATTACTAATGAAAGAACCATCGATACTACTGTGATTGTAAATGATGGAGATATACTGGTACTTGGAGGATTACTTGAAGATCAGTTAAGAGAGTCTGACCAAAGAGTACCAGTACTGGGTAATATCCCATTATTAGGAAATTTATTTAAGAGCAAGAAAACAACAAAAGTAAAAACCAATCTCATGGTTTTTATAAGACCAAAAATTCTAGATACGGACGAGCAAGCTTCCTTTGAAACAAACAAAAAATATAACTACATAAGAAATCTTCAGATTGAAGAGAAAAGTTCAAACCCAGAAAAGAGAGAATTATTAGATGATAGTCCCCTCCTACCTGAAATTGAAAGCTATATCAAAAATAGTCAATAACACCTACTGATGAATACAAACAGTGATAATTCAAATTCATTTAATACCTCGATGCTTCCTTACTCATTTGCAAAAAAAAATAAGATCCTAATAACTTCATGCAAAGATAATTTAGCACTGGTTTATTATCATGGAGACATTAAGGTAGAGAAAATTATTGAAACGAGGCGATTTATAGGCATACCAATAAGATTAAAAGAAGCATCGAGTGATGAATTTGATAGCCTGCTTCGTGAGATATATGAAGAATCATCAACATTAAATCTGGATATAGCAAATGAAATAAATGATGATGATGACTTATTGAGCGTAGCCGAAGATCTTCCTGAACCAGCCGACTTACTGGATAGCAATAACGATGCACCAATAATAAAATTCATTAATGCGGTAGTGACAGAAGCTCTCAAAAATAAGGCTTCAGACATACATATAGAACCATATGATAATAGGCTGACGGTAAGATATAGAATTGATGGAGTCTTAAAAGAAATTCTAGATACAAAAAAAGGTTTAACTTCACTCATTGTATCTAGAATAAAAGTCATGTCTAAACTTGATATTGCTGAGAAAAGACTACCTCAGGATGGGAGAATTTCTCTTGCCATCGCTGGAAGATCAATCGATATAAGAGTTTCTACGATACCTTCGGGTCATGGTGAGCGAGTAGTCATGAGGTTACTGGATAAGCAAGCCGGCAGACTAGAAATGTCATCACTTGGCATGGAAGAAAAAACGCTAATCTCAATCGATAATTTAATTCAAAAGCCACATGGAATTTTGCTTGTGACGGGACCAACAGGTTCAGGCAAGACGACGACACTTTATGCTGCCCTTGAGAGGATTAATGACAATACAAGAAATATTATGACAGTAGAGGATCCAGTTGAGTATTTGATAGATGGAATTGGGCAAACGCAAGTAAATAAAAAGATTGACATGACGTTTGCAAAGGGTTTGAGGGCTATACTCAGACAAGACCCAGATGTAGTAATGATTGGAGAGATACGTGATCTTGAGACAGCTGAAATTGCTATTCAAGCTAGCTTAACAGGTCATTTAGTAATGGCTACACTTCATACAAATACTTCAGTAGGTGCCATAACAAGACTAAGAGATATGGGTATTGAGCCGTATCTGATATCGTCAACTCTCATTGGTGTTTTAGCCCAAAGATTGGTCAGAGTTCTCAACCCAACAACAAAAAAACCCATAAAAGCTAAAACTTATGAATGTGAGACCCTTGGAATCAATCCTTTAGATCCACCACATATCTATCATGCAGATGGGACATCTGGATTTTCCGGAAGGACCGGAATTTATGAATTACTGCATGTTGATGACAACGTGAGAGAACTTATTCACGAGGGTGCCAGTGAAAGAGAAATTGCAAAATATACAAGAAAAAATAATCCCAGCATAAGAGAAGATGGTAAAAATAAAGTTCTCTCTGGGATCACAACATTAGATGAAATTCTTCGAGTAACACAAAGCGATTAATTAAATAAATGCCAGCATACGAGTATACAGCAGTTAAGAATGATGGCTCAGAAATAAATGGTTCCATCAAGGGAGACAATGAAAGGCATATCAGATTAATACTAAGAGAGAGAGGTTTGCACCCTATATCTATAATCGGTGTCACGAATTATCAAAATAACACCAAGAAAATTACTTTTAATAGAAAGAAATTTAACGCAACTGAATTAGCCCTCTTTACAAGACAGTTCGCCACACTTATAGAATCTGGTATTCCTCTATCAGAGACTTTGATTTCAATTGAAAATCAGCAAAAAAAACGGTTTCATAAAAACATAATACTCGATATTCATTCTAAAATTATGGAAGGATATTCTCTCTCCGATAGCTTTGCTGAATACCCTGACTCTTTTCCAGATATTTATATAAAAACTTTAGCAGCTGGAGAAAACTCTGGAAATTTAGGATTAGTGCTGAGGAGGCTGGCAGATTATATTGAATCAAAAAATAAGCTTCAACAATCAATAAAAAATGCACTCATCTACCCTTCTGCATTGATTATTACATCCATTTTAGTTATATCATTTATGTTGGTTTACGTAGTACCAAAAGTAATATATATATTTGAAAATTTTAATCGAGATCTACCTATCATCACACAAGTAGTGATAGTTATCAGTGAATTTACAAGAGATCATTTTATAGTTTTAGCTATGCTAGTTTTAGCATTTTTTACTGGGGCGAATATTTTGTTACAAAAAAAAGAAGTAAAAATGTGGTGTCATAATTTATTTTTAAAAATACCTATTCTTGGTAAATTAATCATGAATTCTAATAGTGCAAGATACATGCAAACACTCAGTACTCTATCAGCAAGTGGTGTGCCGATTTTGGACGCACTAAAGATATCAGCAGAAGTCATAATTAATGTGCCGATGAGAAACACAGCTAAAAAGACAGTAACTAAAGTCAGTGAAGGAGAATCAATAAGCGCATCTTTGTCATCGACGAATTTATTCCCTTCAATGATGATCTATATGATAGCGAGCGGTGAAAAAAGCGGGAAATTGGAGGAGATGCTCGATAAGGCCACCGAAAACCAAGAGGAAGAATTCAAAAATACCATTGACTCTTTACTTGGAATACTTCAACCACTCACAGTAGTCATAATGGCTATCATCGTTCTTTTGATTGTCTTGGCTATCCTTCTGCCTATTTTCGAAATTAATAATCTAATTGCTTAAATTTACTCAACATTCGATCTAAGCACTCCAACTACTATACCTTCTATTACCATTTCATCTGATTCTAGGTCAACTTCGATAGGTAAAAATTCATCATTTTCAGGGAGTAATGTGACTATTGAGTTATTTTGAGTATATCTTTTAACAGTAACCTCATCATTTATTCTGGCAACAACAATTTGACGACTTCTGATTTCGCTGGTTCTATGAACGGCGACAATATCGTTATCAAAAATACCAGCGTCTTTCATGCTCATTCCGTTTATTCTGAGCAAATAATGAGGCTCCGGACTGAAGTAATTTGGGTCGATATTCACATAAGTTTCAAAGTTTTCTTCTGAAAATACTGGATTTCCTGCTGCTACCTGCCCTATTAATGGAAGGCCAATCTGCTCTCTTAATGAATCTTTTAGCCTTATTCCTCTGGATGAGGATTTTATCAATTCAATCACACCTTTTTTCTGGAGTGCTCTCAGATGCTCCTCGGCGGAGTTGGGTGATTTAAATTTAAGCTCAGTCGCAATTTCCATTCTAGTCGGAGGTATACCATATTCATCCATAAAATCCCTTATCATATTCAGAACAATACGTTGCTTTGGAGTCAAATCATTCATTATGCGTAGCTCTTTTATACTGTATATAAAAACATATGTAATTATATACAGTATAATAATTTACGCAATACCTTTATCTCAAAATATCGATTTGATTACTTGCTCGACTAAAAATAACGATCAATTAAACTCTCTACAGCGCGTCTACCCTCACCAGCTGCTCCATTCCAGTATTGATGCCCTCTAAGTTCTGAATGTCCTATTGCAATTCTTCCATATGATTGTCTGAGGATGTCAGATGGAGTTTCACTTCCATCTCTGGTATGCATGAAGTTTAGACCAGGATTTACATAAGCATGTCCCCAGCGATTTAATATAATACCGGCAATATCTCTTGTAGGTTCAAAACCACCTGCAGAAAACATTAATGTCATTTGTTCTCGTATCTGTCGCTCATAACTGAGAAATGAAGTGCTAAGCAGCTCTGCCCTGCACATAGCTCCCTGCTCTCTCGGATTCAGACCTGGCTTAATAATCGGGATATAAAATGTCATTACTATTGGTTTGTCTGGATCCAGTGGTTGTGACTTACCACCTACAATCATTGGTCTGCGAATATTACCGGTGAATCCAATACCTTCCGTCCAAAATGCAGCAGCTATACCTAACCGTTCGAGAAATCGCCAATTTGTCAGCGCGACATTCGCAACAAGAACAGGAGAATGATTAAGTTTGTTGTATGCCTCATGATATTTTCTTGGCAAATCCTTGAGAATTCTTCGATTTACCCATCCACCGGAAGCCATTACTGCTGTTTTTGATTTTATTCGATAAAGTTTATTTTTATTATTATAAATCACCTGCACGCCATCATTATCACTACCTTTACCAGTGTGCTGAACACTTACAGCTGTTGAACTCAGACGCATACGGATTGGATTAACTTCCTTATCCAGCTGACTGAAATCAACTTGATTGAATAATATATCTTCAAAAGTGTTTCCCTTAATTGCATTGGGAATTAATTTCTTTATAAAGTGTCTGGCTATTCCCGTATTGCCGCCAGGAAAACTTTGTAAATGAGGCGCCTCGATTTGATCGGTATTAATAAATCCAGGCATTTCAAAATATTTTCCCCAATATGCACTGAGAGCATCGCAGCCAAATCCAATAATGCTTGCCATTATTGGATCATAGAATGAGGTAACTTTTGGAGGCATGCCTAATACATTTTCATAATAAGATTTCAGGGTTATTGAATCTAACCATTGGTCATTATTATGTTTTTTGTTTTCACTAATATTGATCGCTCGAACCCTGGTAAAAGCTTGCTTTAGATCCTCACTCCATGGGGTTGAGTTTAAACCACTATTCCAAACATCCTTTACCCAAGGCTTATTGGCTCTTGCAAAGAAATGGCCGCAATCATAGTTATTTTCATACCAAGTCATATAATCAAAATTATCAATCGGAATTCGCATTTCAGAAGCTGCGCCTTCTGGTTTTTGATATTCAAACTCTCTTGGCATATTCAGTGCTGAAAAATAATCATCAGGACCACCAACAGAAGTTGGGAGGGCGAAGTCATTTGAGCCTTGCGGACCAGAAACATGATATCCATCAACAATAAAATCGTTTCGTTTCGCCTCCCCACCAAATATTGGATGATTATCTATTATAAGAACACGACTAGAGGGGTTAATTCTATTAAAATGATAAGCAGCAGAAAGGCCAGAAAACCCGCCTCCGACAACTATCAGGTCGAATTCTTCTCCAGTATCGATTGCTTCAGATAATTCTGATTCATAGGTCCCAGATCGAATTTTATGAGCAGCTTTAATTAATTCAGGATTGTTTCCATGCGAGCTTGCATAATCTCCGACACCGCCCGGTCCATACCAATCAGCTCCAACATTAAATGAGTAGTCGTGTCTTAAGTTTGTTTTTGCGTGAGAGACATTACTGCCACTTGCAAATGTACAACCTATAAATAGTGAGGATCCATAAACAAAGTCGCGACGGGTAATTAATTTATCAACACCGAGTTCTTTATCAACTTTTTTGGTCATTATTAATTCTATTATTTCGTGAGTTTTTTCACTGACTTTCTTCTTACTG